>VOFC01007234.1_pt1 | contig 24675 bp, 44 predicted proteins | sample 5384161 | NCBI WGS metagenome assembly VOFC01 (sample SAMN12384722, study PRJNA508395) | human gut metagenome | isolation source: healthy gut B | host: Homo sapiens | reverse complement strand
GTGATACAGTTTCTTCACTTTAGTGATAAAACTTGATGAAAAGGCAGATCATCCAGCATTTAGAGATTCAAAATCCTCGCTGTTTGTTCCGTAATTTCCGTTCAAAGGAAATGTCTGCACGGCAATCTGCCCATAATAACTGGGGGTCGGTTAAAAGTCTCCTGATATCCTTATTATATCAATCTCTGCAGAAAATGTCTACTAAAACTTGTCTGTTGTGTGAATAATCTTGTATACACTAATATTTATTCTTCAATATGTATAATTATAGAAATATTCTCTTGCGCTGTCAACTATTTTTCCTACATTTTGTCCACAGGCCCCTAGGTTGAGACAGTAATTAATATAACACTTCTTTTTATTACAATCTCTTATTTTATCAACTATGCATAAAATTGCTTTATGTATACACATTTCTATAGTTTTACAAGACATGTAACTTTCATATTGCATTCATACTTTTGTCTTCTGCATTTTAAGTAACAAAGCCAGTTGAAAAAATTTAAATGCATTTCAACTGGCTTTTTCATGCTATAGATAAAAAATTCTCTTTTCTTTCTAAATCCTCTATATTTTCTGTCACACAGGCATCCATCTTTCCACTGTAGCCCTTTTGCGCCAGCCACTGATACTACACGTTCAATAAAACCATCAGCGGAGCCAGGCACACGGAATTTTTTTATTTTCTAACCGCACTACAGGCGTTTCTTTAGGGATTGGCAGCTGCGGCACATAGCTATAAGGATACCGATATGCCCGATAAATTTTATCAGCGTCAAAAATCAAATGGGGCGTAATATTCCCAAACGACTTCTTTTTTCTGGCGTTACTTCAAATAATCGACAACAACAGCCTTCACAAATCAAGGTGTTACCATTTGGCAAGCGCTGTGCGTTACTGATCAACTGACTATAGAATTTCGTTTTAGCTGTCATGGCATTCATACCGCCAAAAACCGATCCGTCAAACTGCCATTCCACTTCCAATGTTATCGGATTTATTTCCAGAATACGAGAATGATCCCGAATATCTGTTTTTGTACCATCCTTTGAAGTTCTGCTGGGCAGACCATAGCCAGCCCAACCACCATTGTCAAAAAATCAAAATATTTCCTGCGCCTGGTAATCCTTGCGGAATCATATGCACATGATGCTGGCCAATGATTTGACCGATCCGGCGCAATGCTTTTGCTCTCTGTAAAATCCGGCCCGATTTTCCAGACAAGTTTGCCTGTTTCTTTGTTGATAATTGCTAAAATATTGGATTCGCGGGCATCCCAAATAATATTATCTGGATGAAACCGTTCATCGCCAGCGTCATACCATTTGTTCGGCCCCAGCACGCTCATGGAATTGATGTGCATCCAGTCATATTGACCGCCGCCATTTTCATGATAATTGGGATTGCGAAACAGCGCATTTTTCTGAATTTCCGAAAACCCAATTCGTTAAAATGCTGATTGGCCTTCCATTCCCAAATAATATTGCCTTCCCAATCTACCTCAATGATCACATCGTCCAGCAAACGCTTATCGGATATTCGCTTGTTATATAAATCTTCATGACATAAAATAAAAGTGTTTCCGCTGTCTGTTTTACATTCCATGCCTGGCACATAATAACCGACAGGATTTCCCTCTCTCTGATAATCGTGATGCTGGCGGGCCATCCAATATTCCTGATTGCCGTCTTTTAAATATTCTTTTTTTACAAAAAGACCATACAACATTACCTTCCCAGTCCACCTGCGACACATCTGCCATATCCTGATAGCCATATTCTCTGTCCCTAGCAGCCAAGCTGCCCATCACATAGCCCCAGGCAAAAGCTTGTTGGGCTGTCCCTGCAAATCTTTCCAGGTACGTACCACATTGCCGTTCATGTCAATCAGTACGCAGCCCACACCAGATACAGGCATCAAGGTATAACCGCCCCAAGCCTTTTCCGGATTGTAAATTGTAACTCCCATTGGATAAACATTTGGTGTTCCCATAAAAACACTCCTTTTCATCTATGATAAATAAAAAATATACAACAACCTATTTCTTATCCAAAAATAAAGCTTGCCAACGGATAACCAATCACAAACGCAATCAAAACTGACCAAATCGTCATAATAGAACCATACAAATACACATCTTTTGTAAGAATCCATTCCTTATTGCCATGCAGCAATGCCGCATGAGGCGAAGCAATCGGCGTAAGTAAAGCCACAAACACAATCATCGTTGCTAAGGTCGCCATCACCAACGGATTAAAGGTAGAGCCTACCGTAAAAGCATGAATGACCGGCATTAAAATAACACCCATTGCATTGTTGTTCCCAAAATTGGTTAGAATCACACCGCTAATAATGCACAACAATGCAAACACCGCTTCGCTATGACCGCCAAACAACGGTTGCAATAAATCATAAATGAAAGCGGTAACGCCAGTCTCCTCGGTACAAAGCGCGCCTGCCACATAAACTGCCGCCATTACCAGAAAAATTAAGCCCCACTGTACCTTCGCTGCTGCTCTGCCAAACTTTAATAATGGAGCGCCCTCTACACGAATTGCCACCATACAGGCAACAATCAGAATCATAACACCGCTGCTGCCTAACGTATTTAAAAATTGAGTAATCAGCCAAGCCTTTGGTAATACTGTTGGCAAAAACATTGCTAAAATACTGATAATCAAAACTGCCAGCAAGACTTTTTTGTCTTAAGGACATCTTATTAATATTTTGCTTTTTAAAATAGGCTTCCATGTCCAAATTTTTCAACCGCGCCAAATCCGGCCGCATAACAAAACGCATAAAGATAAAATACCCGCACAACATAATCAAGGAAGCTGGTATAACTACCATCATATAGGACAAATAATCTACTATATTACCGGAGGCTTCCATATAAGAACGCAGGATTGCCAACGCCGGCCCTTTAAACGGAAATGCTGCAAATCCTAATACACTGGCATAAACGACACCAAAAACCATTAACGAAGAATATCTTTCTTTTGGCACATATGCAGCGGATTGTAAAATACTGTATAAGATTGCCCACATCAAAAGAATTGTTGCTGTACCGCTAGTAGAAGCCGAAAGAATATACGTTACCAATAAAAATATAAAAGAAAATACCCAAGGTCTGCCTTTGACCAACTTCAAGCTTAAAAAGAATTTGGAAATATGATTGGCAACGCCTTCTTTTCTTCAATGGGGGCCAGCATTATCATAATCATCAATAATTGCCATACCGTATCATTACCCATAGCATTTTTGATTGCTGTATTTACCGTTACACCCTCCGTAAATCCCATAGCAAGAATGCCAATCATACTAGGCCAAAGTGTTCCTACTGTAGTCCAGCCATAAATCAAGCTGAGAAAAATGCCTAAAATTCTCATTCCATTAGGCGTAATGGCGCCAAATGGCTCTAAATAACCAAAGCCAAACATGATTACTAAACTAATAACACTATGAATTACATAAAAATAGTCTACTTTTTTAACTGCATAGATATCCTCCTCACAAAATTTTTCTATCGCGATATGAAAATATTATAATTTTTTTCATATATTCTATTTTAATCTATGCTAAAAATAAGTAGTAAATTTGGAGTAAAATATATAATATAATTGAGATTTCGCAGTTTTTTGCACGGAAACCTGCCATATATTTATCAGATAATAGGAGGGATACATCTTGGAAGAAACGGATATTATGAAATTTTTTTGCTAACTATGAGGTTCTATTTGTTGAGAAAAATCACCCGATTCATTTAAATACGGAACCGTGGAGCCATGTTTTTTCCTGCACAAAGGAATTGCGATTGTAAAACGGATTCATGCCGATGGTACAGAAGAGTTGCTGCGCTTTGCCAAAGAAAATAATTTCATTGGCATCCCTAATTATTTCACCGCCAGCAGACAACTAGCCGAACATGATACTTCCATCTATGCCTGTACAGACTGTATTTTATACAAGTTTTCTGCAAACGACTTTCACACTTTATCTTATCAACACCCTGAAATTTTAGAATTCATCATTATCAAAATTGGCCTAGAAAATCATTTATTCCGTAAACAAATGGATAATATTTCTCACAAGAAAACAATCAACGCGCTGGCCTCCTTACTCATCGATATGAAGATTGACACACCGTCTGGCATGCAAATACCGGCCTGTCTTACTAATAATGATATTGCTACCTATTTAAAAATACATTTTGTCACTGTATCAAAAATGCTGCATGCGCTTATCAAAAACGGTATCCTAGAAAAACGGGAAAAACAGCTTTATATTCGTCATTATGAAAAATTACTGGCCTTAGCAAATAATCAAACAATGCTTTTTCACTAGAAGTTTAACGACACATAATTTTTCTGCTATCATAACAAAGAACCAACCGGCCTGCAGGTTCTAAGACCGGTTGGTTCTTTTATCAATATGCGTTATGCGCCTTTATATCACACTTATAGCTGTAACGCGCGCCGTAGCTGTAAAACATTTTTTATGCCTGCCAGATATGCTGTATCGGCATAGATCAGACAACTGCGTTCTTTTCCAACAACATAGCATCAATAACAGTACGCTGCTCTTCCGTCAATACGAGCTGCAAATATTGCTGTTCAGCCATCTCTTCCTGCCGGCAGATTTCTTCATACGCAGCATTATCCTCCAAAAGCTGTTGTACTGTCTGTTCTCGCAGCAAATTCGCCGACTGCCGAAACACTTCCAGAAACTCTTGATCATCCATAGCATTCCACTCCTTGTCCAGTTATCGTTCCACTTTTTCATAATGTGCTATTCCAATAGCCACAAACAAGACTGGTAATAACAAATGAAATGCTTTCCATAGTTTTCAACCTGCCGAAAACCGGAAACTGCCACAACTTCTGCTAAAACTCTACATGAAATGTTCCAATGTACGAACTGCAATGATTGCTACATTTTTACTGTAAATTATATTGTTCGCCATTACCTGACTTTATCATAGCACAGTTACAAGAAAAATACAACCAAAAACTTTTTTTTCTACAATTTTCTCACCTTGAATTGATAATGCAAGACACAAAAAAACTCCTGCAAGAACTACTTTTCCTACAGGAGTTTGGAAATTGCTTATTTTACTAAAACAAAAACGTCTTACATCATACCGCCCATGCCGCCATCCATCGGTGCTGGCTGTTCTTTTGTCACATCAGCAACCAAACTTTCAGTGGTTAAAATCATAGAAGCGATACTTGCTGCATTTTGTAACGCCGAACGGGTCACTTTTGCCGGGTCCACAATGCCGGCAGCAATCATATCTTCATAAACATCGGTACGTGCATTATAGCCTTGACCCAACGGCAGAGCTTTTACTTTTTCTACAATAACAGAACCTTCTTTTCCGGCATTGAATGCAATCTGACGAACCGGTTCTTCCAAAGCGCGTTTGATAATATTGACACCAGTCTGTGCATCATCCACGTCCATCTTAATGCTTTCTAGGGCAGGCAAAATATTGATTAACGCAGTACCACCGCCAGGTACAATCCCTTCCTGTACAGCCGCCTTAGTCGCTGCCAAAGCATCCTCAATGCGATGTTTCTTCTCGGTCAATTCGGTCTCAGTAGCTGCGCCTACATGAATGACAGCAACACCGCCTGCCAATTTTGCTACCCGTTCCATATATTTGTCGCGATCAAAGTCAGAGGTGGTTTCTTCTGCCAGTACACGAATCTGAGCAACACGGGCATCAATTTCCGCTTTATCACCGGCACCTTCTACGATAGTAGTGTTTTTCTTTGCCAACAGTTACTTTTGCAGCACTGCCCAACATGTCCAAAGTGGTATCTTCTAATTTATAACCCAATTCATCGGTTACTACCTGACCGCCAGTTAGAATAGCGATGTCTTTCAGCATTTCTTTTCTGCGTTCGCCAAAGCCTGGAGCTTTTACAGCAACGCAGGTAAAGGTACCTCTCTTAGTTTATTTAACAGCATCGTCGTCAGTGCTTCGCCTTCCACATCTTCTGCAATCAGTAATAATGGACGGCTAGCTTGCACAACTTTGTTCTAATACTGGCAATACTTCCTGGATATTGCTGATTTTTTTATCGGTCAGCAAAATTAACGGATTATCCAACACCGCTACCATTTTGCTGGTATCGGTCACCATGTATGGAGAAATATAGCCACGGTCAAACTGCATCCCTTTTACTACATCCAGCGTGGTACCGAAGGTTTGGGAATCTTCTACTGTGATAACCCCTTCTTTACCTACCACTTCCATAGCTTCGGCAATTAATTCACCGATTTTGGATCGTCACAGGATACCGCAGCAACCTGCGCAATTTCTTCTTTGGTTTCAATTTTCTGAGACAGAGAGCCGATAGCTTCTACAGCAGTTTCCACCGCTTTCTGAATTCCCTGACGAATTACCATTGATTCGCACCAGCAGCTACGTTTTTAAACCTTCCCGTACCATAGCCTGTGCCAAAACAGTTGCCGTAGTAGTCCGTCACCGGCTACATCATTTGTTTAGTAGCTACTTCTTTCAGCAACTGTACACCCATATCTTCAAATGGATCTTCCAAATCAATTTCACGGGCAATGGATACACCATCATTGGTGATGACTGGAGCGCCATATTTTTTGCCTAATACAACATTTCTGCCCTTTGGCCCTAAGGTTACCTTTACTGCTTCCGCAACAGCATTTACGCCAACTTCCAAAGATTTTCTAGCTTCTTCCCCAAAACGAATTTCTTTCGCCATGATTATTTGCCTCCTAAAATGTTTTCACTTTGCGCTTATCAAGCAAAACAACAAACCTATTCTAATACAACCAGAATATCATTTTCTGTTAACAGGACTAATTCTTCACCGTCAAATTTTACTTCAATACCAGCATGTTTTCCATAAACGACTTTATCGCCCACTTTTACTTCCAGCGGAATGCGCTGTCCTGTTGCCTGAGATACATAACCACTGCCAACTGCAATGACTTCGCCCTGATGTGGTTTTTTCCTGGGCAGAGCCTGGCAGAACAATACCACTCTTTGTTTTTTTCTTCCACTGCTACAGGTTTTACTGCAATTCTGTCACCAATTGGTCTGATACTCATAATAAAAAAGCCTCCTTAAAATATAAAAATCATCCTGATTTAACTAGTTTTTTTGTTAGCACTCAATTAAGTTGAGTGCTAACATTTATATAATACCACCTTGACAAAAAAAAAATGCAAGAGATTTTTCTAAAAAAATTTGCCAAAATGGAAAAATATTTTATAATGGACTATAGAAAAATCTGTTATCCCTTTATTCGTGACTATCCTAAAAAATCCTGCCAAGAAGGAGTGCTGTCGGTGAAAAATCAGCTTCGACAATATTATAAACAACTTCGTAACCAATTAAGCGCAGCCACTGTAGAAAAATACAGCGCACAGATTGCTGCCCAGCTTTTTGAACTACCTCTATGGCAAAACAGTCAAACTATTATGCTTTTTTACCTCTCTTTTTCCAAAACGAGGTGTCCACTGTCGCCATCTATCAAGCAGGCTGGCAAAGAGGCAAAACAATGCTTATTCCCATTTGTGGTCCTCAAGATGGCCTGATGGAAATGAGCTGCATCACATCAATGGAACAACTAGTCTATAATCGCTATGGCATCGGAGAGCTTCCGGCTCACCTACAGCATATGATAGCGCCAGAACAAATCGACCTCTGTTTAATTCCCGGTATTGCCTTTGAGCATGCTGGCAATCGCTTAGGATTTGGCGCTGGCTATTACGACCGTTACTTGCTCCGGCTGCGACCTGATGTGAAACGGCTGGCGCTAGCTTATGAATGCCAACTGCATTCTCAATTGCTGCCTACCGACCAATATGATTTGCCAATGGATTATATTCTGACAGAACGTCAATTATACCAAATCACACCATAAAAATTGCCGCATAGAAGACTGTTTCTTTCTCTAGAGAGCAATCTGCTATGCGGCATTTTTATTTCTATTTGCGTCGTTATTTTATACTGACTATTCGCGCCAGAAACACAAATTAGTTTTTTCCTTTATGTTGAGAAGCAGTCCGCTTCAACTCTTCGGCATGTCGTAACTGAAATTCTTCTTCACCACCTAGCATACGAGCCAGCTCAGCAATTTCCTCCGTAGCCTCCAGTGCTGTCACACTGGTAATTGTCTGTTCACCGACAATGGTTTTCCGAATTTGAAAATGCCGGTCGGCCAGGGCTGCAATTTGCGGTGAATGGGTCACACAAATAACCTGAGCATGATTGCTGACAGCGGCTAGTTTTTCGCCTACTTTTACAACGATATTACCGCCAATGCCGGTATCAATTTCATCAAAAATCAGCGTATCAATACTTTCATACTGTGCCAACACTGTTTTAAAGGCCAGCATAATGCGGGACATTTCCCCACCAGAAGCAATCTGACTCAGCTCTCTAAGCGGCTGACCAGGATTGGCAGACATAAAAATTCTACCTGATCCATACCCTGTGCTGTCGGCTTTTTTTCTGCAAACTGTACAGCAAAGCGAGTATGACCCATGGCAAGTTGCGTTAATTGAGCCAACAAATCCTCGGTAAGCCTCTGAGCCAACTGCTGCCGCACTTGCCTTACCTCTAACGCCACTTTTTCAAATTGCTGTTGTTTTTTGCTGGCAAAGCTGCTCCAACTCAGCAATTTCTTCATCAGCATGTTCTAAGGTGCCGATTTCTTCCTGTAAACGATGCTGCTCTGCCATCAGTTCTGGAATAGACAGATTGTATTTACGTTTAGCCTTATCCAACGTATACTTACGCTCGTTCAATCGTTCTCTGCGCTCAGCATCATAATCCATTTTGCCATGATAGCCTGATAAGGTTAAGCCATAATCTTCCGCCATATACAGCATACTTTGCAGGCTTTCTGTTATTTCATGCAATTGCTTATCATACTGGCTGATTGTTTTCATAGCTTCTACAGTAGCTGTAAGCAAGGCATATACAGAACGCCGGTCACCATATAAGGCATGGTAGGCTTTTTTCTGTCACCGTTGAAATTTTTTCATAATTGTCCAACACCGCCAATTCTTTTTCCAACGCTTCTTCCTCACCGTCTTGCAGCTGCAGTTCTTCCAATTCCCGCAGTTTAAAACGCAGAAAATCCAGACGTTCCTGACGTTCTCGCAGTGTTTGCCGCAAGCTATTACGTTTTTGCTGAGCCTGTGCCAATTGTTGATAGGCTTGCGCCATCAACAGCTTCTGCTGTTGAAAAGTGCTATCACCTAAGCTGTCCAGCATTTCCAGATGGTGTTCTTTATTCGAAATGGCCTGAAAATCATGCTGCCCATAAATATTAATTAAAAGCTGTCCCACCTGCCGAAAACTGGCCAAGGTCACAGTACGGTCATTGATGCGACAGGTGTTTTTTCCGTTTATCGTCAATTCTCGATATAAAATCAGCTGATGTTCCTCGTCCATCTCATATCCTAACTGCAACAACAGCAATTCCAGCTGAGATGCCCTTTCCACCGAAAAAACTCCCTCAACCATAGCTTTTTTACAGCCAAAACGAACATCCTTGCTACTGGCTCTAGCACCCAGCAGCAACGAAACTGCATCAATAATAATTGATTTTCCGGCGCCGGTTTCGCCCGTCAATACATTTAATCTGTCATCAAATTCAAGTTCTATCTGATGTATCAAGGCAAAATCCTTTACCATCAGCCGCATGAGCATATCTTTTCACCTGCCATTCAATCCAGATAAGACTCTAACTTATCAATAATATCAGGAATTTCTTCTTTTTTTCTAGCTACTACCAAAATCGTATCATCGCCGGCAACGGAGCCAAGAATTTCCGCCCACTGTGCGTTGTCCAACGCAGAAGCTACTGCATTGGCATTACCAGGCGCTGTGCGCACAATCAAAATATTTTCGCTGGCCGCATAATTTAATACAAACTCCTTCAGCATAAACCGCAGCCGCGTCTCCGATACGGTAATCTCCGTAGGCAATGAATAACGGTAGCGATCATTGCCTACCGAAATTTTAATCAGCGCCAATTCCTTGATATCTCTGGAAACAGTGGCCTGGGTCACGTTAAAACCGTCTTGTTTTAAAAGCTCTGCCAGTTCTTCCTGAGTACCTACAATATTCTCTTTAATAATTTCTAATATCTTTCTATGACGCTTTGTCTTCACCTAGTTCACCACCCTGTTTTTATTCCTGCACACCTTTTAATTTTTCTCAAAAACAGCAAAAAAATTACGTTTTTCCAACACAATCAAGCGTGTATCATGCTGTGCCTTGCAAATCTGAATTCTATCACCTTTTTTCAGCTCTACACCGTTTTGCCCATCAACAGTCAGCATAGCGGGCGTGTTATTGGCATCCAACCGCACCGTAAGCATATGCTCCGGCGAAAAAAATCAATGGCCGGGCAATCAAACTGTGGGGACAGATAGGCGCCACAATACATAAATCAATAGCCGGATATACAATCGGCCCGCCTGCCGACAACGAATATCCGGTAGAACCGGTAGGCGTAGAAAAAAATCAGACCATCACCATGATAGCGCTCTACCAATTGCTCGTTTAAATAAAGCTCCATTTTAATAATGCGGGATAACGCCCCTTTTGTAACTACCAAATCATTCAGAGCGCTCACATCGGCAATACATTGCCCATCTCGAAAAACCTGCGCGTTCAGCATCATGCGATGCTCGATTTGATAGTTTCCTGCCAGCAATTGCTGTAGGCTTTCTGTCATCTGCTCCACTTCTATTTCCGTCAAAAACCTAAATATCCCTGATTAATGCCCAAAATAGGGATGGCACAGCCATAAACAGTTCTAGCCGCCCGCAACATGGTGCCATCTCCGCCAATCACCAAAACCAACTGCACCGCAGCACAAAATTGTTCCTCTGTGCTCTGCTGCAATTTTAAGGCCTCTGCTTCAGTTCCAATAGCTGCCACTGTAACCTGCTGCTGTCGCAGCAGTTCCACAAGTTGCAGACCAATTTTGACAATCTGTTCTTTATCCCGATTAATAATCAAACCTACCGTTTTGATTGCTTCCATAATTGCTCTCCTAAAAAACACTTTCAGCAAGCTATACACCAGCACACCAGCCAAAAGACTGGCCAAGCCATAGCCCACATAGCCTCTACGCCGTATATCGGTATAAGCGAACTGAATTTCCTGTAGGGTATGATGCTCCATATCTAACAACAAAACGCCGTCAGGCTGATACACCAACTTATATTCCAAAAAGCTGGCGTCGCACATAAGGTAGCCGCACTGTTCCCTGCTGTCCGCTTTTCACTTCCACAATATAGGTTTTTCTGCCCTTACGCACAAAAAAAAATCAGCTCGCACTTTACTTTTCTGCGGCACACCATCCACATAAACCGTGATGGTCTCCTCCAACTGAGCGGCTAAAATCCGGTAGCCCCGCCGGTGTAAAAACTTTACCGCTTTTTTCTGCAACCTCGCCCCGTTTAAACCGCCGGTTCATCCGCCAATTCCGATAGACTGTAAATAAAAAACGATATCCAATACCACCCGCTAGCATCCCTACCAACACCAACAACCATAACCAATAACCGGCCGGTTGCTGTATTGCTGCAATTAACTGCTGTACATCCATTTAAGCGTCCAAACTTTCATGGGCCGCAGCCACCACAACAGCCGCCGCATTGAACAAAATCAGTATCTGGATTTTTTACGGCCCCACAATAAATATTCAATATTACCCTCTGGCCCTTTCACTGGGGAGTAATCCACCCCCATACCGTTAAACCGATGTCCCGGCAAAGCTGCAGAATTTTTCTATTACTTCCCCGATGCACGGCTGCATCGCGTACGACCCCTTTTTTGCCGACCTTTTCTCGTCCTGCTTCAAACTGAGGCTTAATCAAAGCCAACACATGACCATCGTCCTTCAAAAGGCCATAGCTGGTGGCAAGATTTTATCCAGAGAAATAAACGACACATCGGTGGTCACCACATCTACCATTTGGCCCAAGCTGTCGGCCTCCAAATAACGGGCATTGGTCTTTTCCATACTGACCACTCGCATCAGTGCGCAGCTTCAATCTAGCTGATTGTAGCCCACATCGATAGCAAATACCTTAGCCGCACCATTTTGCAGGGCACAGTCCACAAAACCTCCGGTAGAAGCTCCTAAATCGGCTACCACTTTATCGGTTAAATCCACTGGAAATACCTGCAAGGCTTTTTCCAGCTTCAATCCACCCCGACTTACATAGGGGAATATCCTGCCCCAACAAACGAATTGGCAATTCGGGATTTATTTCTGTGCCTGCTTTGTCAATTTTATTTTCATTGACCAATACCTTGCCGGCCATAATCAACGCCTTCGCTTTTTTCCCGACTAGCCGCCAGTCCTTTTTCTACCAATACCACATCTAATCGTTTTTTTTTGCCATAATTCTATGTTACCTCTGTTTTTCTCTCAGCGCTGTTTTGATTTTTTCTGCAACAGAACGGACATCTAACCCTGCCAATTCTTTCAGGAAATCTGTTTTTTTCCATGGGGCACAAACGCATCACCAATACCAATCCGCAGCATTTGACTGACATTGGTACCCTGCTCATTCAACAATTCCAGCACCGCAGAACCAAAACCGCCAGCCAAAGCGTGTTCCTCCATGGTCACGAGCAAATCACCGGCAGCAACGCAGGATAAAATGGTTTCCGCATCTAAAGGCTTCACAAAACGAGCATTGACAACAGTCGCTTTCACAGATACTTCCTGCTCTAATAATTCTGCCACCTGCCGCCCCACCTGCACCATACTGCCATAAGCTAATAAGGTGATGCCGCTGCCCTGCTGCAAAACTTCAGCTTTGCCCAAAGGCAAAAAGCTGCAATGCTTCTTCTATCGGCACGCCTAAGCCAGCGCTGCGGGGATAGCGGATGGCCACCGGACAGTTATATTGCAGTGCCGAATACAGCATATGCCGCAGCTCATTTTTCATCCTTAGGCGCCATACAAACCATGCCAGGGATATGACGCAGATAAGAAATATCATAAACGCCATGATGGGTCGGTCCATCATCACCGACAATACCAGCTCTGTCCAGACAAAACACCACCGGCGCTTTTTGCAGCGCTACATCGTGCAAAATCTGGTCGTAGGCTCTCTGCAAAAAAAGTAGAATAAATAGCCACCACCGGTTTCAAGCCATCCAGCGCCATAGCCGCCGCCATGGTCACCGCATGCTGTTCGGCAATACCTACGTCTACCGTGCGTTCTGGAAACTGCTCCTGAAATAGGTTGATGCCGGTGCCTTTGCCCATAGCGGCCGTAATACCCACAATGCGCTCGTCTTCCTTCCCTAATGCCGTCAAAGTTTTTCCCAACACAGAAGTATAACTGGGAACTGTCGATTTTTGTTTTACCTGACCGGTAGCAATATCAAAAGCACCGACGCCATGAAACAAATCTGGATTTTTTCTCTGCTGGTCCATAGCCCTTCCCTTTTTGCGTCACGACATGAACCAGCACAGGACAGTTCATATTTTTTTACGTTATCTAACACGGTCAATAAAGCCGACAAGTCATGCCCATTGACTGGCCCATAATATTTAAATCAAATTCCTCAAACAAAACGCCAGGTACCAGCATATATTTCAGCGAATCCTTTAATTTATCTGCCGCCTGAAACATTTTATCACCAATAGCCGGTATTTTTTTCAACAGCGCCTCTACTTCCTCTTTACTTTTGGTGTAGGAGGGGTTGCTGCGTACCCTGCTCAAATATTCCGCCATAGCCCCTACATTGGGGTCAATGGACATTTCATTGTCATTCAGAACAACAATCAGATTGCTGTTCATATGGCCGGCGTTTTCCAAAGGCTTCAAAGGCCATGCCGCCAGTCATCGCACCGTCACCGATTACAGCAATGACATTATAGTGCTCTCCCCCTGCAAATCTCGTGCCTTCATCAGTCCGTTGCCGCAGAAATGGAAGTGCTGCTGTGCCCAGCGCCAAAAGCATCATGAACACTTTCACTGCGCTTCGAAAACCGGATAATCCGCCATAAGTACGGATAGTGGAAAACTGCTCATACCGGCCTGTCAACAGTTTATGCACATAAGCCTGATGGCCTACATCCCAAACAATTTTATCCTCCGGCGTGTGAAACACGGCATGCAGAGCAATGGTCAATTCCACCGCCCCAGATTGGGCGCCAAATGGCCGCCATTTTGCGAAACCACCTCCACAATTTCTTTGCGGATTTCCTGCGCCAACACTTTTAACTCTGAAATCTTCAAATGTTTGATGTCATCTGGACTCTTTATCTGCTGTAAATACTGCATATCTGTTCACCTTCTTTACTGTGCTCAAACAAACCAACCGACAGCCACACCCAACAAAGCACCGGCTGCCACTTCTACAGGTGTATGTCCCAATAATTCCTTTAACTTTTCCTGATCCAGATGGTTATCTCGATAGAAATCCAGCACAATACGATTTAAAAGCTCCGCCTGTCTGCCTGCCTCTCGCCGTACATTGGCAGCATCATACATCACTACCAGAGCCACTGCTGCAGCAATGGCAAAAGCCGTGGAGGATAAGCCTTCATATTTGCCTACGGATACCGCCATAGCCACAATCAACGCCGAATGGGAACTAGGCATACCACCGGAACCAACCATTCTGCTGAAATCCAATCTCTTTTCTCCCCAGAAAACAAGTACCACTTTTATAATCTGCGCAATCAACCAAGCCAACAATGCAGCCATCAAGGCATGATTCTGCAGCAAGTCAAGCAGATTCATCAGAATAACTCCCTTTCTGTCAGAATTCTCTCCATCCGTTATCCTTTTTCAAAATCACTCTTTTTTATTAATTATCAACTTTCTCTGCACAATAAATACTGTGCCAGTTGTACCAATATTTTCCCTTGCTGTCCAAAGGGGCTCTAGTGCTGCAATAGCCGCCTCTACAGCCTGCTTTGCCATCAGGTGGGATTGCTCCAAGCCATAAAAAGCCGGAAAGGTCGCTTTTTCATTTTTCTCATCACTACCCACTGGCTTGCCGATTTTGCTTGCATCGCCTACCACATCTAAAATATCGTCGGTAATCTGAAAAGCCAGACCTAACTGACGGGCATACTGGGTCAGCGCCGCCAATTGCTCGGCATTGGCTCCACCCAGTATCGCGCCCATGCGCACAGAAGCCTCAATTAAAGCGCCGGTCTTATGATTGTGAATATAATTTAATAAATCGGCGGTAGGCTTCTCCTGCTCAGAAAGAATATCTACCACTTGACCGCCAATCATCCCGGCTGTGCCGCTGGCTCTGCTCACTTCTTTGATAATTTGCAAAATCTGCGTGCTATTACTTCCGTCATCCATATTGCTTAAAATCTCAAAGGCATAGGTAAGCAAGGCATCGCCAGCTAAAATCGCCATGCCCTCACCAAACACCTTATGATTAGTGAGTTTACCCGCCGATAGTCATCATCATCCATTCCAGGCAAATCATCATGGATTAGCGAGTAGGTGTGAATGCATTCCATAGCACAAGCACCATCCAAAGCTTGCTGCCAAGAACCGCCAACAACCTCGCAAGCCGCCAGACACAATACTGGACGGAACCGTTTTCCGCCAGCAAACACACTGTATGCCATGGCCTGGTGAATTACTTCCGGATAAAAGGGTTTCTGCAGGCAACAACTGATGCAAACGGGCATCGGTAACATTGCGCACTTCCGCCATATATGCTTTGATATCCATACCATCAAACCTCCTTTCGCACCAAAGGCATTGTCAGCCTTTTACTGCGGCAGTTCCCAGTCCACAAATTCCTCGCCGCGCAAAATTTTCAATTTTTCCCTCTGCCGCCGTCAACTTGGCCTGGCAGATTTTGGATATATTCCAGACCATCTTGAAAACAACTGATAGCTTCCTCCAAAGGCAAATCACCGCTGTCTAAACGGCGCAATACTTTGCTCTAATTGTTCCATCGCCTGTTCATAGCTTACTTCTTTTTCGTCCAAGTCTCTTCCTCCTTGCCAGTCACTTCGCCCCACAAGCGTCCTTGCTCCAGCACAACAGTAAATTTATCTCCTAATGCCAATTGACTGGCCTGCCGCACAACTTGCCCTCTATCATCTTCACACAGCGCATAGCCACGGCTCAACACCTGCAATGGACTCAACGCATGCAACTGCTCTGCACTGGCTGACAACTGCTGCCGTTTCTGCTGCAACAATCGCTGCAAAATCTGCTGCAGCCGTTCTGTGCGCTCATCCAGCAATTGCTGCCGGTCCTGCCACAATAATTCCGGCTTCTGCAACAACCGATGCTGCGCCAAATGCTCCAGCCGCACTTTTTCTGCTGCAAATAGCTGTTATAACGCTGCTGTAAGGTACGCTGCCGCAAAATAAGTCCTGCCGTAACTGTTCCATTACCGGCACAGCCAGCTCTGCAGCCATAGAAGGCGTAGCAGCCCGTACATCAGCAGCAAAATCAGCTAACGTAAAATCGGTTTCATGGCCCACTGCGCTGATAATCGGAACCGGACTTTGCGCAATTTTCCGCACCACAGCCTCTTCATTGAAGCACCATAATTCTTCCAGCGAACCGCCGCCCCGTCCAGTAATAATGACATCCAAATCCATCTGATACAACCTATCCAGCGATTGGCAAATAGAAACAACCCCTCTTTTCCCTGCACAATAGCCGGCACTAAATAAATGGTAATCGATGGATTACGGCGACGCAAAATAGAAACCATATCGCGAATTGCCGCACCAGTCGGAGAAGTTACAATGCCTATTTTTCTGGGCAAAAGGGAGTTTCTGTTTGCGGCTTTCCGCAAACAAGCCTTCCTGCCAACAGCTTGGCTTTTAATTTCTCATAGGCCGCATGCAGCGCACCGGCACCGGCTTCCAACATCTGCTCCACATAAAGCTGATAAACGCCGTCTCGTTCATACACCGACACATAACCCGAGGCAAACACCTCCATGCCGTGACAAGGCGCAAACTGTAGCTGCTGGGCATTGCTGCGGAACATCACGCATTTGATACTACCTGTCTTATCCTTCAAAGAAAAATACATATGACCGGAGCTGTGATGGGTGAAATTTGAGATTTCACCACGCACCAGCACATTACTCATACGGCCATCTCGCTGCAGTAAACTTTTTATATAATTGTTAATATCGCCGACACTCAGAATTTCTCTTTGTATCTGCATGCTATCACCTGCTTATTCAGCCAAAATTTTGCCGTGCAGCAAAGCGTCAGCCTCTTCCGCTGTCACTTCCCGCTCTATTATCTGCGGCTCTGTTTGCGGCAGCGCTGGCTCCTCAGCCATTACTTCCCGGGCAGCTTCAGTCACCAACTCTGAACGTTTCTCTTCGTTTTTCAAAACCTTATCCAAAATACTGTTAACAAAGGCCGATGATTCCTGTTTTCCATAAATCTTCGCCAACTCCAGTACCTCATTAATAGCCCCTTTCGGTGAAATATGGGCACTGTACAGCATTTCATATACAGCCAACCGCAGCAAATTGCGGTCCACACTCATCATCCGCTCTACATGCCAGCCCACTGTATTACGCTGAATAATCCCGTCAATTTCCGTTAAATGTTCTTCTACAGCTCGTACCAGTTCCTGACAAAATGCTCGCTCCCGCTGCGTTAAACCGTCATTTTCCATGGTACAGCGCAAAGCTGTTTCTAAATCATTTTTGCCCATATCAATTTGATATATAATTTTAAATGCTGTTTCTCGGCTTTGATGTCTCACACTTTACACCTCTGTTTCTTCTTTTTTCTGCGTCATCTTCTACAGGCTCTGTATGTCCAAAGGAAATACCCTGCACATAAATATTGACCTCTTTTACGTTTAGTCCTGTCATCGTCTGTACCGTATCCCGTACTTCATTTTGGATTTCCAGTGCTAGCTTTGGAATTTTTATCCCATATTCTACAAAAAATATTTAAGGCAACCACTACATTTTGCTCTGTGATTTCCACCTTAACCCCTTTGGTCAGATTTTTCTTGCCTAATTTTTCTGTCAGACCAGAAGCCATACTGCCCGACATCGCTGCCACACCTTTAATCTGCGCCGCCGCCAGGCTAACAATGCTAGCCACCGCTTCCTCAGCAATCTTGATGCTGCCATAAGCATTGGTAGTTTCGCCCGCTTCATATTCCTGGTTTTTATTTTCAGGCATATTCCTCCCCTAACTGTCCAAAATTGATACTCTCTTAAGTATAACAGGATTTCTATAAAATTCAAACTGCTTTTTGCATAATTTCTGCATAAAAAAATCAGAAAGAGATGGGCAGCATTAAATGGCTGTTTCTCCCTTTCTGAAGTTTATTTTCGACTCTTTTTCTTTCTCTGCGCCAGCTTCAAGCGCAGCATATATGCAGAGATTTCTTTATATTTATGCGCCACTGCCGGAATTTTCCGTTTTTTCTTCTAACGGCACCAAAATGATTTGCTCCGGTAAATAATCGGTATTGCGCTGCACTAAATCATAAATTTTTTTCATATTGACTGGACAATGCATCGCCATCCACAATGATATTGGCCTGCGTCTCACTTAATACCACCAGACAATGGTCGATGCCTTTTGGCCTTTAACAGTAATTCTAAGCGCTGCTCCTGATATTGAAGCACCTCATAGGCTTTCAGACATTGCTGTTTTTCATCAAACTCCAAACGGCCAGCCCATCTTGTAGCTGAGTCCAACTGCTGTCCCGTTCCATACGCAGTGTAGCAAGGCGATTTTCCAAATCAGCTGCCAATGTTTCCGGTGCTGTCTGTGCTTCTGTGAAATCTGAAAATAATCCGGCTTCTGTTGCAGCCTGCATCTGCTCAGCAGTATACCGCTGCTCCCAATCTGCATCGCTGACTGCAGGTTGTCCTAAAGTTGCCATAGCCTCCTGTTCCGACATAGTGCCATAAACCAAATTCCAGATAATCCCCACAGCAAATAACGCCACGCAAAGAGCAATTATCAATACCCGAACAGCTTTTATAAACTCATTCATCAATCAACGCTCCTTCCCCGGCAGTACGATAATCTGCTCTGTAGAAATCTGCAACACTGTCGCCGCTGCCTGTAGTAATTGCTCCTGCACCTTGGCCTGTTCAGCTCCTTCGGCCACAATCAACACGCCGCAAATCTCCGGTGTCGTTTCTTCCACCAACAAAGCACCGCCTGTCTGACTACCTGATTGCTGCACAATTGTCTGCGTTTCCTGCACTTCTGTCGTCTGCTGCCGGCTATCCCCACTAGTATCATTGCTGTTGCGCTCAGTTCGTTGCAAATCTTTGGCATACTCCTTGCGGCCCAAATCGTGAACTGTAATCTGCACCGCCACTGCACCGGCCCCTTTAACTTGTGATAAGGTTTGTGCCAACCGGGCTTCCATTACTGATACAGAAGTTGTTTCCTGCCGTTCTTCTGCCTCTAGAGTCAGCAAAGAACTGTTATACTGCACCGATTGTTGCTGGACTGCCGCGCTTTTGCTTCCAGCCAATAATAACGCGATACCCAAGAGCGCCAACAATCCCAACCGAAACAAATTTTTGCTCTTGTTTTTTATTTAAGTTCTTCCAATCCATTAGCATCTGTCTCCTCTGTTTCTACTGTAATTTGTTCTACAGCCAAACCGTAATAGCCGCTTAATGCTTGCGCAATTCTTTGTTTGTCCACATCTGTACCAGCGGGAATTTGCACATGAAGCTGCTGCAGACATTGTTCTTCCACCACACTTTCTACCTGCACCTGCTCTAAATCGGTGGTCAACAAAAGCAATGACCGCACCTGCTCGTTGAGCTTTTCACTGTACATCTGCTCCAATTGCTGCACCTGTTCCTGGTAAACCTCGCTATCCACAGCCAAACTCTCCGCCGTAGCTGTCGCCGGCATTGTAAGCTGCCATTGTACCAACATAGCTTCTGGATTGGCTAGCTGCATAACTGGCTGCAATAAGGTCAGCACCACAAAAAAAGCCCATTGTCATCTTCACATAGCCCCGCAGAGAACCTTCCGGCAATAAAAAATCCAACAGTGTGGTCAAAAATATCATCACCAGAATATTCAACATCATGGCACGCAGTGTTTCCACAGCAAAGCCCCTCCTTCTCAAGCATCAACCCATTAAATAAATGATGCTGGCCTAACTGCCTTTTATTCACTGCCATGTCCTACAGCGTCGCGCCGCTGGCTGCCAGTACAATTAAAATCATGAAAAAACAGCACACCAGTCAGCGCCACCACTGCAAAGGCCAGCATAAAACTGCCTGCCGCCTGCTCCAACAGTGAAATCATCCGGCTATCACCTAAGGGCTGTAGCAGTGCAGCGGCAAAACTATAGAGAAAATATAAAATCAATATTTTAACGCTGGCAGCACTGTCAACAGTAAAATGACTAACAATCAATAAAACCTAAAGCATTGCGAATCATCATACCGCCGCTTAATAGCGTATCCAACAGACCCGACATCATGCCGCCCACCACCGGTACCGCAGCACCGGTTACGTATTTGACCGCCCGCAATGATAAACGGTCCAACGCCTGTCCGCTGATGCCCTGAATACTCAATACTGCCAAAAACAACATAATACTAAAGCTGATACTGGTTAAAATTACTTTGCGCAAAAAAACAGCCAAGCTGCTTAAACGATAGGTATCACTAAAGCTATTGACCAGCTTCAACAGCAGCTCCATAGTAATCAAAGGGCAACAGAATATGCTGACAAAGAAAGCTGCCGACTGCACGACAAGCAACAAAGAAGGCTGCAACAGTCCAGCCGTTTTCACATTACCCAGCCCCGCCATCAATATCAGTTGCAACGGTAAAAGCAGCTCCATCAGTTCCGTCATGCCAGACACTGCCTGCTGCGCGTATGCTAATACCTGTCGGCCGCTTTGCAAAATCAAGAGCACAGCGATGGCCTGTATCACCAGTCCGGAAACTTTCTGGACATTGCTATGCGAAAAACTACTCTCCAACTGCTTCAGCACTGCGAAAACGATAGCCAGCAAAATTAGTTGACCTAGCAACGAAAACTGCGCCGTTGCCGATTGCCACAAAAGCTGTATCAGTTGCTGCCCCAGTTGCAAAAAATCAAATTCCAAATGACCACTCAGCAATTGTGCAAATAACTGCCGTACCGACAAAGCAGGAAAATCGTTCTGCAAGTGCTGCTCAATGGCTTCCAGCAACGTATCCGTATCCAGCCCTTCTAGCCAATCCATATGCCACCTCCTACAGAATGGTCAAAACACTCTCCAACACGGCTGTCAAGATTGGAAACGCCAACAAGAAAATAGTCAGCTTCGCGGCAAATTCTAACTTCACGGCCAGCGCACTGCTGCCTGCATCCCCACACACTTGACAGAGAAATTCAGTAAGCCAGGCAATACCCATAATTTTAAAAAAATCGTGGTTAAATAAATTACATTAACACCAGCCTGCTCACTGAGCTGCAGCAATGTCTGCAACAGCTCCTGCAATTGACCAGCCATGCTCAAAAAACAATACAATGCCGAAAGCAATTACCACAAAAACACTGAAATTGCTTTTATATTGCTGCAGCACCAGCCAAAGCACCAATGTTAAAAAGCCACAGCCTAGAATTTGAAAAATACCCATGACCGCCTCCGGTTAATACAACAAAAATACCGTTTTTACATAGGTAAACAACTCAGCCAACAAATCAATCACCATAAATAATACAATCGCCAGCCCCGCCAAGGCAGCCAAATTGGCCTGATCCTCTTTGCCCATAGATTTCAGCACGCTGTGCAGCACAGCCGTTAAAATGCCAATTCCTGCAATTTTGAAAATAATATCAATCTGCATCCGTTATACGCCTCCTACCACAATAAAATCGCTACTGCTAAACTGACACAGACACCCATATACTGCCAAATCCGTCCTTGCTGCAACATCTGCCGTTCTGCTTCTTCTAAAAGCATATTGCAAACGCTGCTGCAATAATTGAAAATTTTTTTGCTGTGCTGTCAAATCCCTTCACCCAAACTCAAACCAAAAAACTACGCACAGCGCCCAATCCTCCACACCACAAAAAGTGGTCTGCTCTAACTGTGAAAGGCTATGCTCCCAAGCGCGAAACACTGGCAAGTGTTCCTGTTCCATGGCAACCCAAACCCGATGAAAAACTGCTGCAAAGGCTGCGGCAACTTTTCTTCCATACCTCCATTGCCACCGGCACCGGCGTCAATGTATAAAAAATTTCCGTTTCCAACAATCGAAACGCATTTTGCAGCATAATAATATCCGCAATACGCCGCCGAAACCCATACGCCTTATAAAAATCAAATGGCCGTACCGGCGCCAATCAATAAACAAATACCGCCCCATTTCATGCCAATACCTCCCTCTCATACTGTAACGCAACCTTTCCTCCTTGCCAACGCAAAGAAACCACCAAGGAAAAACAATCTCGCTGCAGCAAAGGCCCCAAAGCCGGATGCTGTAATAAATCCTCCGCCATCGCCATGGGCTGTCGTCAAAATATGCACACCACTTTGTAAAGCCTCTTCCAAAGCCTGTACATCAGCAATGCTGCCAATTTCGTCAGCAGCTACCACCTGCGGCGTCATGGAGCGGATTAACATACGGATTCCTTCACTTTTGGGGCAACCGTCCAGTACATCGGTCCGGCACCCTACGTCCAACTGCGGAACGCCGCTGACACAGCCGGCTAATTCAGAGCGCTCGTCCACCACGCCTACATTGACACCGGTAAATTGCAGCCCAGGAACCCCCTCGCTCAGTTGACGTATCAAATCCCGCAGCAGGGTTGTCTTTCCGCAGCCTGGCGGCGATACTAACAGTGTGTTATGAAGCTGACCACCAGCCACCACTTTGGCAACCAATTCATCAGCTGCGCCCTTAACCGCCCTGGCAATTCGAAAATTCAGACCGCTAATTTGCTTTAAGAGTGCGAATATGGCCATGCTCTAAAACACCTTTTGCCCACAAAGCCTACACGGTGACCACCGGGCAATGTCAAATAGCCCTGTCGGAATTCCTCCTCCCAAGCATAGGCCGAACCCTGACTGATACGACTGACTAAGTGCTGTAACTGCGTTGTGGACAAGCATTCCGTTACCATCCGTTCCTTGCCTTGTCCCAACCGCAACAGCAACGGCCGTTCAACCCGGCAGCGAATCTCCTGCACCTGTCCCAGTTCCTGTTCATATCGCCAAATTTGCTGTTGCAGCTCCGGTGGGAAATATTGTCCCACAATTTTTCTTACCTCTTCTTCTACCATGGGCCTGTCTCCTTTCTGCAAACAATTCTGTACGTTTGTAACTACTATATGCAGACAAGCCAAAGGCTAGAACAAAAATAACGCATAAAAATCCCCGCATAACTGAACATACATTTATCAGCTATACGAGGAATATCTCTTCCTGTTTTATTTGATACCTACATAAATTTTGAAATAACTAAACATTTCCTCCCAGCAGTTCCCTACGAGCTGCCAACTGCTTATAATCGGAGCTGCGCCCTTGTCCGAGCTGCCGCAGTTGCTCCATTTTTCCAGACAGATGCTCCCTGTTCCCGCTGCAGTTGCTCAAACAGATTTTCAAAAACGTCCCAGCCGCTGCACCGGTTCTCCTCGATACCAGCCATTTTCAAAAACCAAATCGCCTGATAATTCATACCGTTGCTTTTCCTCTTGCCATACTGTACATCGCTTCATTGTGCAGCCCCTTTCTGTGTATCCTCTGCCGGACAAGCAGGCAATGCGAAAGACAATACCGTCCCCTTTCGCCCCCGCTTGCTCTCTGCCCAGATATGTCCCTGATGCAGTTCTATAATAGAACGGCAAATCCATAACCTAAACCTGTATTTTTTTTCTTCCCCAGACCGGTCTTGCCCTTTGGAAAAAAGGCTGAAATAACGCTTTTCCTCGCTGATTCCACAGCCATCATCGGCCACATGGGTAAGCAAATATCCGTCCTTTCGAGAAAACGAAAAACAATGATTGTTCCGCCAGGTTCTGTAAATTTGATGCTGTTGCTGATTAAATTAACCAGAACCTTCCGTTGATAGTAGCCCAGTCCACCTCCATAACCTGATAGGTAATTTGTTTTTCCATCCGTAACTCCAACAAATTACCCACCTCCACCACTGCAATCCGGCATAAACTGCGAATCCAAAACGATTTGGTTTGATTCCAGCTTGGCCCAATCTAAAATCTGATTGACCACCAGTAATAATTTTCTTAGGGCGCTATCGGTCATTTTCAACAGATATTTCTTTTGTACGTCGTTCAACTCTGCCCACCTGTTCCTCCACCAGCAAATCGCCAAAGCCCTTTGATCGCATTCAGTGGTGTGACTGAATTTCATGACCAATCTGGACATAGCAGGGCAGGAATTCCCACTGTTTCTACTTTCTTTATCCGTCATCGCGCGAGCTTCCTTCACCTGCGCGATACAGTTCCCGCGTATCTGCCGCAGAATTGGCAGCTGCTCACCTCGAACTTCCTGACAAAAGCCGCGCGCAGCTTCCGGCTGCTGCAAACAGCTTGTTCCAACGACTGTCATAATAAAATAGCCGATTCCTCATGGGCGCATATATTCAATCAGAAATGCAGATACAAGTCATCCTAAATTCTCCAAGGTTAACGGAATTTCTCAGCAATACGTGGC
>VOFC01004057.1_pt1 | contig 24682 bp, 40 predicted proteins | sample 5384161 | NCBI WGS metagenome assembly VOFC01 (sample SAMN12384722, study PRJNA508395) | human gut metagenome | isolation source: healthy gut B | host: Homo sapiens | reverse complement strand
AACGAACTATTTTCTTTTCATGGTAACACTTCCTTTCTTTGATGGTTCCAGAATACCATAGCCAGAATCAAAAGAGTTTACCGGCACGTTACCGTTTGATTACCGATGACGATTGGGCGGTCGTTCCCTTCTCCGAGAGTGCTTTCCAGCACCAGCGTTCCGCCGTGGACGGCGGCAATCTCCGCACCACCGCCAGTCCCAGACCGAAACCGCCGTTTGCCTTGCTTCGAGGGGTCGCCCATGTAGAAGGGGTCGGTCACTTTGCAGATCTTTTTCGGGGATGCCCCGGCCATGGTCGGTGACGGTGGCCCATCTCCGACGCCTGAATCTGGATGGTCTGCCCCGGTGCGGATGCCTTGGCGCTGTTTTCCACGAGATTGACAAGGGCAATGCACATCAAATCCTTGTCCACGGGCAGAATGTCCCCGTTGCAGGTGATTTCCAGAGACGTTCCGTACTTTTCCATGACCGGCCGGGTCAGCTCACGCACCTGTCAGCAGCTCCGGCACGGATACCGGCGCCATCTTCGCGTTCTTTTTCATGGAAAGCAGCGTCAGCAACTTTCGACCATGGTTTCCAGCCAGTGGAGCTGGGCGTCCATACTGGTGAGCAGCGCTTCCTGCTTTTCTTCGGGAAGGTAGACATTTCGCAGAGTGTTCACGTTCAGGAGCAGAGACGTCAGGGGGGTGTTTTCAGCTCGTGGGTGACCGCGCCGACAAAAAGCTTCTGCCGCTCGTTCTGTTCCCGAAGAGTGTCCACGTGGGTCTCCACCGCCAGCGCCATCCGGTTGAAATTCCCCGCCAGAGTGCCCACTTCGTCCTGAGAAACGACAGGGACGCGCTGGCTGTAATTCCCGTCCGCGATGCTGCCGGCGGCTTCCGAAAGCCGGGACAGCGGGCGAAGCGTCCGGGAGATCATCCAGTAAACCGCCCCAAGCCCCAAAGGCCAATGGACAGCGCCAGCAGCGCAAACCGTCCGCTGAGCTGCCAGAGCTGGGAATATATGTAGGTGGCGTCCGCCACCAGATACACGCTGCAATCCATCCCCCAGACATCCGTGACCCTGCCCAGAATCAGAAATGCCTGCCGCCCGCGCAGGCTCTTGCCGATTGCGTGCCGCCGTAACGGGCATCCAGATATTCTTCCGGGTCGATCCGGGCGGACGCGCTCAGGCACTCTCCATTGACAACGAGGGCGCTTCCCGGCACGCTGCAGGAACGGAAGCGGTAGGTCAGCAGCACTTTCCGGGAAAGCGAGTCAAGGCCGTCTGTTGGACTGCGGTAGACGGCTGTCCCGAAATCATCCACCAGATCATTCAGGGTTTCCTCCGTACTTTGGAGAAGGGGCTCCATAAGACTGCTCCCGCACCTGCCAGAGCATGGCCGCCGTCAGGCTCACCGCCACGGCAAACAGCAACGCCGCGCAGAGAATTGTCAGTTTTGTTTTCAGCTTCATCGTTCCTCCAACCGGTAACCGGCCTTTGAGATGGTGCGGATTTCCTCGGACAGGTTCAGCTTTTTCCTGAGATTGGCAATGCGGACGTCCACGGTGCGGATGTCCCCGAAATAGTCCTGCCCCCCAGATCTCGTTCAGGATGCGCTCCCGGGAAACCGTGCGGTTCTTGTTCTTCATCAGCACCGCCAGCACGTCAAATTCCAGCGGCGGCAGGGGGATCTCCTCCCCACTCCTGCTTAAGCGGCGGTTGCCGTTGTCCAGCGTCAGGTCCCGGAAATGGTAGATTTCGTTGAATTTCCCGCTGCGCCTGAGTACCTTTTCCATGCGCACCATCAGGGCGAGCATATCGAAGGGCTTTGGCGATGTAATCCTCCGCGCCGCCCCGCAGTCCCTGCACCTCATGTTGGGCGTCGTTCATGGCGGTCAGGCAGATGACGGGGGATTCCGTATTCCTGAAGCTTCGGCAGCAAGGTAAAGCCGTCCACCCCGGGCAGCATCATGTCCAGCAGCGCAAGATCGTAGTCGTGGTCTGCTGCCAGCGCATTCCACGCGGCAAGGCCGTTATCAAAAGCGGTCACGGTGTAGTCCGCGCATTCCAGATTCAGCCGCAGCACCTCGGCAATGGCCGTGTCGTCCTCGATGATCAGAATATGGTTACTCATGGAATCCCTCCATCTGGCGTTTTCGTCATTATAGCACAGTACCGTGCCCGTGTGTTTACCAAAATATTACTGTTTTCTTGCCATATTGCAAAAAGCCGCCGTTTTGCAAAACGGCGGCTTTTCAACCTCTCATTATTTACGTTCCGTTTCCGCGAAGTTCGATGATCTGGTCACGCAGTACGGCAGCGTACTCGTATTCCATCATCTTCGCCGCTTCCTTCATCTGCTTTTCCAGACGGGCGATCTCTTTTCCTTCTCCACCTTGGTCATCTTCACGCCGGTTCTGCCCTTGCGTTCGGCGGTGGGAGACGAAATCTCGATCAGATCCCGCACAGACTTGATGATGGTCTTCGACGATCCCATGGGCTTTGTTGTAGGCATCCTGAATCTCCCGGCGGCGGGCTGTCTCGTCGATGGCCGCACGCATGGCGGGGGTGACCGAGTCGGCGTACATGATAACCCTGCCTCCGGCGTTCCGGGCGGCGCGGCCGATGGTCTGAATGAGACTGGTCTCGCTTCGCAGGAAGCCCTCCTTGTCCGCGTCCAGAATGGCCACCAGACTGACCTCCGGCAAGTCGAGTCCCTCACGCAGCAGGTTGATGCCCACCAGCACGTCGAATTTTCCCATCCGCATATCCCGGATGATCTCCATCCGTTCCATCGCGCCGATGTCCGAGTGCATGTAGCGCACCTTGATACCCGCCTTTGCAGGTATACTGTCAGGTCCTCCGCCATGCGCTTCGTCAGCGTGGTCACCAGCACCCGCTCATTTCTGGCGGTGCGGGCGTTGATCTCCCCGATCAGGTCGTCGATCTGCCCCTCAATGGGACGCACCTCCACCTCCGGGTCCAGCAGTCCGGTGGGACGGATGACCTGCTCCACCGTCTGGCCAGAGCGGGTGCGCTCATAGTCGCCGGGGGTGGCGGAGACGTAGATCACCTGATTGATCTTCCGGTCGAATTCCGTAAAATTCAGGGGGCGGTTGTCAAAGGCGGAGGGCAGACGGAAGCCGTAATTCACCAGCGCATCCTTCCGGCTCCGGTCTCCGGCATACATGGCGCGGCACTGGGGCAGGGTCACGTGGCTCTCGTCGATAAACATGAGATAGTCCTTGGGGAAATAGTCCAGCAGCGTGGTGGGCGGTGTCCCCGGCGCCCGCCCCTGAATTACACGGGAATAGTTCTCGATGCCGTTGCAGAAGCCGATCTCCGTCAGCATTTCCAGGTCATAGGCCGTCCGCTGGGCGATGCGTTGGGCTTCGATGAGCTTGTCGTGGGCGCGGAAGAAGGCCACCTGATCGTCGCACTCCCGCTGAATTTCCACCATTGCCCGCTGTAATTTTTCCTTGGAAGCTACGTAATGGCTGGCGGGATAGATGGCCACGTGGTCAACATACCGCTCCGCAATGCCGGAAACGGCGTTGATCTCGCTGATCCTGTCCACCTCGTCTCCGAAAAACTCCACCCGGATGGCACGTCCCCGACCAGTAGGCGGGATAGATTTCCAGGGTGTCCCCCCGGAGGCGGAACTTGTTCCGGGAGAAGTCCAGATCGTTTCGCTCATAGCGGATCTCCGTGAGCTTTTTCAGTACGCTGTCCAGTGGGTACTCCTGCCCCACCCGCAGGGAAATGACCATGCTCTTATAATCGATGGGGTCGCCCAGACCGTACAGGCAGCTGACCGAGGAGACCACGATCACGTCCGCCGCTCAAACAGCGCCGAGGTCGCAGAGTGACGGAGACGGTCAATTTCCTCGTTTACGGAAGCGTCCTTTTCAATGTAGGTATCCGTGTGGGCGATGTAGGCTTCCGGCTGGTAGTAATCGTAGTAGGAAATGAAGTATTCCACCGCGTTTTCCGGGAAAAACTCCCGGAATTCCGAGCAGAGCTGAGCGGCCAGCGTCTTATTGTGCGCCAGCACCAGGGTCAGGCGGTTCAGCTTTTCAATGACCGAGGCCATGGTAAAGGTCTTGCCGGAGCCGGTGACGCCCAGCAGCGTCTGCTCCCGCAGTCCCCAGTTCACGCCGTTTACCAGCGCGCTGATGGCCTCCGGCTGGTCGCCGGAGGGCTTATAGTCCGATACCAGCTTGAATTTGTCCATAATAACTCCCTTCATCCAGCCGGTAGCCCGACTGCACCATGGAGACATAGTCCCCGTCCGCCACTACGATGTGGTCGGCCAGCTGAATTTCCACCGCGTTTAAGGCCATGGCCACCCGGCAGGTGGTCTGCACGTCCTCGCTGGAGGGCACCGCGATGCCGCTGGGATGGTTGTGCGCCAGAACCACCGTGGTAGCGTTGGCAGCCAAGGCCGTCTCCACGATCTTCCGCACGGATATCCCCGCTGAGTTCACGCCCCCTGCCCCACCTCCTTGCAGCACAGCACCTTGCACTTGGCGTCCAGACACAGCAGAAACACCGTTTTCCACGTTCCGTCCGAAGAAGAACGGCACCAGATATTCTCCGCAGGCCTGCACTGTGGGCAGAATTTTCTCCCGCATGGTTCTGTCAACCTGATAGTACCGCGCCACGTCGTTCATGAGGCTGAGCAGCAATGCCGACTGTTCGCCCACGCCCTTGACCTTCCGCAGTTCCTCCACCGGTGCTTCCAATACCTGATACAGGCTGCCGAAATGGTCGAGCAGCGCATGGGCGATGGGGTTGGTATCCTGCCGGGGAACGCTGAAAAACAGCAGCAGCTCCAGCACCTGAATGTCCGTGAAGCTCTCCATCCCTTCCTCCAGAAAGCGCTGCTTCCAGCCGCTGGCGGTGTCCGTCATGAATCGACATATTTTTTCACCTCGTAGTTCTTACCCCTTGCTATTTTGTCCCGTTTCCGCTAGAATGAGAAATGAAAAAAACGTCGAATCTTGCCGGGAAAGTTTTCACCCATTCTGCGCATGATAGGACTGCTAGGAGGATCGTCATGGAAGAAAAGAAAGATACGCTGGGAATGCTGGATCTGGTGATCCGCCCCGGCTTCTGCGTAAAAGAAAATCAGATCATCCCGCCTTCCGGGCCGAGGTCAATCAGGTAGTCCGCCACCTTGATGACATCCAGATTATGCTCGATCACCAGCACGCTGTTGCCCGTTTCGGTCAGGCGCTGCAAAACGCCGATGAGCTTGTCCACGTCTGCCATGTGCAGCCCGGTCGTCGGCTCGTCCAAGACATAGAGCGTCTTGCCCGTCGCGCGGCGGCTGAGTTCCGTCGCCAGCTTCACGCGCTGCGCTTCGCCGCCAGAAAGGGTCGTCGATGCCTGCCCCAGCTTCATGTAGCCCAAGCCGACGTCATAGAGCGTTTCGAGCTTGCGGCGGATGCTCTCGTGATTCTCGAAGAACGTGATGGCTTCCTCGATGTTCATATCCAGCACGTCGGAGATATTCTTGCCCTTGTAGGTCACTTCCAGCGTCTCGCGGTTGTAGCGCTTGCCCTTGCACACGTCGCACGGCACGAAAATATCCGGCAGGAAGTGCATTTCGATTTTCAGCATCCCGTCGCCGCAGCAGTTTTCGCACCGCCCGCCCTTGACGTTGAAGGAGAAGCGGTTTTCCTTGTAGCCGCGCGCCTTCGCTTCGGGGGAGGCGGCAAAGATCTTGCGAATCTGGTCAAACAGCCCGGTGTACGTCGCCGGATTCGACCGGGGCGTGCGCCCGATGGGGCTTTGGTCAATGCAGATGATTTTGTCCAGCTGCTCCACGCCCTCCATGCTGCCAAACGCGCCGGGACGGGTTTTCGCGCGGTTCAGCACCTTCGCCAAGTGCTTGTAGAGGATTTCGTTCACCAAGCTGGATTTGCCCGACCCCGACACGCCCGTCACGCAGCAAAGGCAGCCAAGCGGCACTTTCACGTCAATGTTCTTGAGATTATGCTCCTTCGCGCCGCGGATGGTCAGGAAGCCCTTCGGCTGACGGCGCACGTCGGGAATCTCGATGCGCTTCTTGCCCGACAGGTACTGCCCGGTGATGCTGTTCGGATTGCGCTTGATATCCTCCACCGTGCCTTCCGCGACCCAGTCCGCCGCGTACATCGTGTCCTCGTCGTGCTCGACAACGATCAGGGTGTTGCCCAAATCCCGCAGGTGCTTCAGCGTCCCCAGCAGCTTATCGTTGTCCCGCTGGTGCAGACCGATGGACGGCTCGTCCAGAATATACAGCACGCCCATCAGGGACGAACCGATCTGGGTGGCCAGCCGGATACGCTGGCTCTCGCCGCCGGAAAGGGTTCCCGCCGAGCGGGAGAGCGTCAGATAGCTCAGTCCCACATCCGTCAGGAATTGCAGGCGGGACTTGATCTCCTTGACGATCTGCTCGGCCACCATGGCCATACTGCCCTCCAGACGAAGATTTTTCATAAATTCCAGCTCGTCCCGACGCTCATGCGGCAAAAGTCCATAATGCCGATGCCGCCCACCGTCACCGCCCGGGCAATCTCCGATAAGCGGTCGCCGTGGCACTGGGGGCAGGGCGCGGTAGCCATGCATTCCTCCAGCTCCTTCCGGGCGGCGTCCGATTGCGTTTCCCGGAAGCGGCGGGAAATGTTGTTGAGAATGCCCTCAAAGGGCTGCTCCCAGCACGCCCATACCGTTGCCCCGGTTGTAGCTCATGCGCAGCTTTTCCCCCTTGGTGCCATAGAGGATCACGTCCATCACGTCCTCCGGCAGATTTTTCACCGGCTCCGTCAGGGAAAAATGATATTTTTGCGCCAGCGCCTCAAAATACATACGGAAGATGGAATCCGTCCGGGCGCTGTGCCAGCCGGACGCCTGAATCGCGCCGTCGAAAATGGACTTGTTCTTGTCCGGAATCACCAGATCGGCGTCGGCGATGAGCTGGAAGCCCAGACCGGTGCAGCTGGGGCAGGCACCGCCGGATTGTTGAAGGAGAACATTCGCGGCTCCAATTCCGTCAGGCTGATGCCGCAGTCCTCGCAGGCGTAATTCTGGGAAAAGGTCAGTTCCTCCCCGTTCCCGGGCAGTTCGATGGTCACAAGGCCGCCGGAGTGGGAACAGGCCGTCTCGATGGAGTCCGCCAAGCGGCGGCGCTGGCCTTCCTTCATCACCAGCCGGTCAACCACCAGTTCGATGGTGTGCTTCTTGTTCTTCTCGCAGGGGATGTCCTCGGTTAAATCATAGAGAATGCCGTCCACCCGCACCCGGGCGAAGCCGGACTTCCGGGCATCCTCGAGCACCTTCCTGTGTTCGCCCTTTTTCCCCGGATGACCGGGGACAGGACGATAAAGCGCGTCCCTCTCCCAGCGCTTCCACCCGGTCCACGATCTGGTCGATGGTCTGGCGGCGTATCTCCTTGCCGCACTTGGGGCAGTGGGGAACGCCCACCCGCGCCCACAGGAGCCGGAGGTAGTCGTAGATTTCCGTCACCGTGCCCACGGTGGAGCGGGGGTTCTTGGATGTTGTTTTCTGGTCGATGGAGATGGCCGGGGACAGGCCGTCGATGGCGTCCACGTCCGGCTTGTCCATTTGCCCCAGGAATTGCCGGGCGTAGGAGCTGAGGCTCTCCACATAGCGCCGCTGGCCCTCGGCGTAAATGGTGTCGAAGGCCAGGCTGGACTTTCCGGAGCCGGACAGGCCCGTGAAAACCACCAGCTTATCTCTCGGAATGGTCAGGTCCACGTTTTTGAGGTTGTTCTCCCGCGCGCCCTGAATGATGATCTTGTCGTTCATATCTGATGATGCTCCCAAATGCGTAAAAATCTGTACTTGTTAGTATATCACAAAACTCCCAAATCTCTCAAGATATTTTTCAAACAAAATTTCGTTTTCCACGCTATCTCAATATTCTGTTTTCTTCGCCAGAAACGCCCGGATTTTTGTTTGTTTTTTTTCGGCGTTATTTCACATTTATTCATATTGCTTTTTCCGGTGCCGGGATGATATAATGGATGTGTAAATTTCGTCCGGGCTGTGCCGGGGGGCAGAAAAAAAGAAAAAAGTGAGGTATTCATCCGATGATTGCTTACGGTGAAAACATTCAGGTTTTCTGCGGCAATTCCAATCCCCAGTTTGCGCAGACCATCTGCAAAGAGCTGGGCGTACCCATGGGTAAGGCCATTGTGACCCACTTTGCCGACGGAGAGGCTTCCGTCACCCTGGAGGAAACCGTCCGCGGTGCCGACGTGTTCCTCATCCAATCCACCTGCAAGCCGGTGAATGACCACCTGATGGAGCTTCTGGTCATGATCGACGCCTGCCGCCGTGCCTCCGCCGGTCGGCATCACCGCCGTGATCCCCTACTACGGCTACGCCCGTCAGGATCCGCAAGGCCAAGTCCCGTGACCCCATTTCCGCCAAGCTGGTGGCCAACATGCTCACCGCCGCCGGTGCTGACCGCATTCTGACCATGGACCTCCATGCCGCCCAGATCCAGGGCTTCTTCGACATTCCGCTGGATCACCTGCTGGGCAACGTTACCTTCGTTGAATACTTCATGAACAAGTTCCCCGAAAGTGAATACAACCACGAGGACTTTGTGGTCGTCTCCCCCGACGTCGGCTCCGTTGGCCGCGCCCGGAATTTCGCCGCCAAGGTGCATATGGGTCTTGCCATTGTGGACAAGCGCCGCCCCAAGGCCAACGTTTCCGAGGTCATGAACATCATCGGCGACGTCCGGGCAAAACCTGCATCCTGTACGACGATCTGGTGGACACCGCCGGTTCCCTGTGCAACGCCGCCAAGGCTCTGGTAGAGATCGGCGGTGCGAAGGAGATTTACGCCTGCGCCACCCACGGCGTCCTCTCCGGCCCCGCCTATGACCGTAGGCCAGCCCCTCAAGGAAATGGTGCTGCTGAACACCATTCCCGAGGTCGCCAACACCCCCATGCCACAAGATCAAGTTCTGGACGTCGCCCCCGTGTTTGCCCGTGCCATCGGCCATATCCACGGCGCCACCTCCATCGCCGACCTGTTCTGAGCCGTGTTTTCCAAACAAAGCAGCGACAGCTGGCTGATCGTCGGGCTGGGCAATCCAGGAGGAATACGAGAAGACAGCCGGCATAACTACCGGCTTCCGGGCAATGGACATTCTGGCCGAAAAGCTGAACGCCAAAGTGGACAGGCTGAAATTTCAGGGTCTGTACACGCAGGTGAATTACGGCGGGAAAAAGCTGTTTCCTGCTCAAGCCCCAGACCTATATGAACCTGTCCGGGCGTTCCGTATTGCAGCTTTCCGCCTACTTCGGCATTCCGCCCCAGCGGATCATTGTGATGTTTGACGACATCTCACTGGAGCCGGGACGGCTGCGGGTCCGCGCCGAGGGTTCCGCCGGCGGGCACAACGGCATCAAGTCCATCATTGCCAGGAGCTGGGCAGTCAGGATTTTCCTCGGGTCAAGATCGGGGTCGGCGCGAAGCCGAACCCGGAATACGACCTTTGCCGCATGGGTGCTGTCCACCTTCTCGGCAAGTGAGGAAAAGGCGCTGGCCGTATCCCTTTGAAAAACGCCGCCGACGCCGCCCTGAGCATCATCGATAACGGCGTACCGGAGACCGCCAACCGGTTCAACGGCAAAGGCGCATGAAAAATTCATTGAACATAAAACACGGAAAGGGGGATATATCTTGCCCCTTTCCGCGTTGTGCACTTTTCTTCTTGGAGGTAAAACATGGAACAGCTTCTGTCTCTATTGAAAACCATTCCCGAATACGCCGCCATGGTGTTCTCTCTGCAGGACGGCGAGAGCGTCGCCGTCACCGGCATCGGCCAGATCAACCGCAGTCACATGATCGCGGGGCTTTGCCGCAGCATAAACCGTCCCATGGTGGTGCTGTGTCAGGACGATCTTGCGGCGCGGCGGCTTCAGGAGGAATTGAAGGGCTTCCTTGCGGACACCGCTCCCATTCTCCCCGGCCGGGATCTGACCCTTTACGACGCCGCCGTGGTGTCCAGAAGCTGGGAGCAGAAGCGCCTGCGGCAGCTGTATGATCTGGCTGTTGGGAAGACCGGCCTGCAAATCATGACGTGGGAATCTCTCAGTCTGCGCACCATGCCGAAAGCCGCGCTCATGGCCGCCGCCTTTTCTTTGGAAGTTGGCCGGGAATACGCCGTGGAAGACCTGATCTCCCGTCTCACCGTCGCCGGATACAACCGCTGCGGCATGGTGGAGGGACCGGGTCAGTTCGCCGTCCGTGGCGGCATTCTGGACATCTTCTCCCCGCCGAAGACCGGCCTGTCCGGGCAGAATTCTTCGGCGACGAGCTGGACACCATGGGCTTTTTTGACCCGGCGACCCAGCGCCGCAGTGAGAACATCACCTCCGTAACCGTCCTGCCCGTGGCGGAGACTCAGCCGGGGCTTCATCCCGGCGGTGTGGAGGGGCTGTGCAAGGACATTTCCTCCCTGATCTCCCGCCAGAAGCGGCGGAAAACATCAACGAGCCGCTGATCGCCACGCTGGAAAAAGACCTGAACAAGTATGAAAGTGGCCTGCATAACCCCGCATCCGACCGGTATATGGCGCTGATCTATCCGGAAATGGCCACCGCCGCCGATTACATTCCGACGGTGCCGTGGTCGCCGTCTGCGACCACGGGAATCTTCAGCGCGCCGCCCGCAGCCGCTGCGACGAGATGGGGATGCAGCTGGACAGTATGCTGGGGGCCGGTCTTGTGGCGGGCGAGCTGTGCGACTATGTGTGCCAGTGGGAGGACTTCTGCAAAACTCTCCGGAAGAAAAAACCGTCGTTTATTTTGATGCCTTCGGCGGCACCTCCTACCCGGAGGACTGCCCCCCAAAGCAGCTGTACCCCCTCACCGCCAAGCAGCTTCCCGGCTACGGCGGCAATCTGGACACCGCCGTCTCCGACCTGAGTCACTACCAGAAAATGGAGTTCGGCAGTCTGGTGCTTTGCGGCACCCGCCGCCGGGCGGAGCTGTTACAGCAGCTGCTTCACGAGAAGGGGCTGTCCGCATTTCAGTGCATCCCCCTGACCACTCTGCCGAAGCCCGGCCAGATCCTGCTGACAGAGGGCGACGCTGCCCCTTCGGCATGGAGTATCCCCTGTCCAAAATCGCCGTTCTGACGGAGGGGCAGCTGATTGCCCGGAGCGAGCCGCCAAGCGGAAACCCGCGAAAAAACCGGCTCCACTAACCGCCAGAAGCTGAATTCCTTCACCGACCTGACCCCCGGCGATCTGGTGGTCCACGAGAATTACGGCATCGGCCGGTTCGTGGCCATGGAGCAGATCAAAGTGGACGGGGCCGTCAAGGACTATGTCAAAATCGCCTATCAGGGGTCCGATACCCTGTTCGTTCCCGCCACCCAGCTGGACCTGGTCAGCAAGTACATCGGTGGCGGTGGGGAAGACAGCAATGTCAAGCTGAACAAGATCGGCTCCGACGCATGGCAGAAGACAAAGGCCAAAGCCCGGAAGGCCGCAAAAGACATGGCCGGAGAGCTGATTCAGCTCTTACGCCGCCCGGAAGCGCCAGTCCGGCTTCGCCTTTGCGGCGGACTCCCCCTGGCAGCAGGAATTTGAGGACAGCTTCCCCCTATCCGGAGACCGACGACCAGCTTCGCTGCATCGCGGACATCAAGCACGACATGGAATCCCCCACCCCCATGGACCGGCTGCTTTGCGGCGATGTGGGCTTCGGCAAGACGGAAGTGGCCCTTCGGGCAGTGATGAAGGCCGTCATGGACGGCAAGCAGGTGGCCATTCTGGTGCCTACCACCGTCCTGGCCCAGCAGCATTATCAGACCGCCGTGGCCCGTTTCCGGGGCTTCCCCGTCACCATCGACGTGCTCAGCCGCTTCCGCACCCCGAAAATGCAGCAGCAGACCTTACAGAAGCTCCGCGCCGGTTCCGTTGACTTAATTATCGGCACCCATAAGCTGCTGCAAAAAAGCGTAGAATTCAAGGACTTGGGCCTGCTCATCGTGGACGAGGAGCAGCGCTTCGGCGTGAGCCATAAAGAGCGGCTGAAGGAGATTTCCAAGGGCGTGGACGTGCTGACCCTGTCCGCTACCCCCATTCCGAGAACGCTGAACATGGCCCTGTCCGGCATCCGGGATATGTCCACCATCGAGCAGCCCCCCGCCGACCGCTATCCCGTGCAGACCTTCGTGATGGAATACAGCGAACCCATTCTGGACGACGCCATCCGCCGGGAAATCGACCGGGGAGGCCAGGTCTATTACCTCCACAACCGCACGTGAAACCATCGACCAGTGCGCCGCCGCGATCAAGCAGCCGGATTCCGGGCATCAGCGTGGGCGTCGCCCACGGCCAGATGGGCGAGGACGCGCTGGGAGACGTGATGCAGTCCATGGCCGAGGGCGAGATTCAGGTGCTGGTATGCACCACCATCATCGAAACCGGTCTGGACATTCCCCAACGCCAACACCCTCATCATCGAAAACGCCGACCGGTTCGGCCTGACCCAACTCCATCAGCTTCGGGGCCGGGTAGGACGGTCCACCCGCCATGCCTACGCCTATTTCACCTACCGTCCGGAGAAGAATCTCACCGAGGTCGCCGAAAAGCGGCTATCTGCCATCCGGGACTTTGCCGGAATTCGGCTCCGGCTTCAAAATCGCCATGCGCGATCTGGAGATCCGGGGCGCGGGCAACCTTCTGGGCGCCGAGCAGTCCGGTCATATGTCCAGCGTGGGCTACGACATGTACCTCAAGCTGCTGGACGAGGCAGTTCTGGAGGAAAAGGGCGAAGCCCCAAGGCACCGGAATGCACCGCCGACCTGAACGTCACCGCCAATGTGGACAAAGACTACGTCTCCCGGGGCGAGGAACGGATGGATTTGTATCGCCGCATGGCCGCCATCCGCTCTCAGGAGGACGCCGACGATCTGCTGGACGAGATCGTCGATCGCTACGGCGAGCCGCCCAAAGGCGTGCTGAATCTGATCGATATCGCCCTTCTCAGGGCAAAGGCACGGCAAGTCGGCATCAAGGACATCCGCCAGAAGTCCGGGGACGTGCTGTTCACCCTGAGCAATCTGAACTTCGAGGCCGTGGGCGCGCTGTGTTCCGACCCGGATTACAAGCAGCGGGTCACCTTCCTCGCCAGCGCCAGAACCGACCCTCCGCTTCAAGCTCGCCAACGGCGTGGACAGCCTGAAGCAGAGCAAGCTGTTTGTGGAGCACTATACCAGCTTTTTCCAGAGCTGACGTTTTGGGAACCTCTGAATAAATCGTCTGCGGCTGTGAGGGGATCTTTTTCGCCCACTCTTCGGTGCTGAAAACGGGAAATACATACAGTATTCCGCCGTTTCCGATACCTCGATTGGCCGAAAAATCTCTCGCTCACAGCCCTTGCCGATTTAATCAGAGGTTCCCTTGACATTCCGTGTTATAATAGCGTTGAATCCAACCTTCCCTCAGAAAAAGGAGCAGCCTATGTCTAAAGGCAAATTTTCCAACCCCCGGCCATACCGGGAAGAAGAACGTGAAATCGAAAAGAGCTTCCGCCAGCTGACCGGTCAGGAGAAGCCCGCGAAGTCGGATGACCCCATCTTCTCCGAAGCATCCGTCCCTGATCTGGACACCACCGACCCGGAGGCCGCCGACCTTATCACCGAGGCCGACAGCCTGTTTCCCGAAGAGAACAGTCTGTTTTCCGGAGAAGACAGCCCGGTTCCCGACGAGGAACTGGACTTTTCACTGGACGAGAAGGAGAACCCCCCGAAGCGCGGCACTCCGTCCTTCCTTGATAAGGCTCTTTCCTTTGTGGACAACAACCAGAAGCCCGTGATGGTGGCCTTATGCGCCGCCGCGCTGGTTCTGATCATTTCCCTGATTGCCATTTTCGTCGTCAACGCCTCCGGCGACCCCTACGGCAAAAAAATTCTGAACAATGTCACCGTCGCCGGTGTGAACGTGGGCGGGATGAGCAAGTCCGATGCCATCACCGCCGTTCGCACTGTTACCGACCAGACCTACACGAAGCAGGCCATGGTGGTGACTCTGGGCGATACCACCTTACAGCTGTCCCCAGCGATACCGGCGCGAAGCTGGACGTAAAGGCCGCCGTCAACGCCGCCTATGCCTACGGCAGAACCGGCACCAAGTCGAGCGTCAGGAAGCCTATCAGGCGTCCCTCAGGGAGCAACCACATCATCGGGCTGCTGCCCTACCTGCATCTGAAGCAGGATTATATCAAGGGGCGTTCTGGAGGACTACGCTGGAACCGCCGGCAGTCTGCTGACCCAGACCGCCTACGCTCTGGAAGGCGACGTCCCCGATCTTGCGACGGACAAATTTGATGAAGAACATGCCCCTCAGCTGACGCTGGTCATCACAAGGGGAACTCCCGGCGTGAATTTCAACGTGGATGATGTGTTCAACCAGATTCTGGACGCCTACAGTATGAACGTTTTCACCGTAAAGGCGGAAGGCGCGCAGGCCGAGGGCGAACCGGATGCCGTTGATTTGCAGAAAATTTACGACGATGTCTGCGTAGAGCCCGTGGACGCCACCGTCAATATGCAGACCTTCAAGGCCATCCCCGGCTCCTACGGCTACGTGTTCGACATGGTACAGGCGCAGAAGCAGGTCAGTGCGGCGCAGTACGGCGAGGTCGTCCGCGTTCCCATGGAATATGTCGCCCCGGAAATTCTGGACGACGACGTGTTCTTCCGGGATGTTCTGGGCAGCACCAGCACGCCCCACAGTAACAACGCCAACCGCACCGCCAATCTGGAGCTGGCATGTAAGGCGCTGAACGGCGTCGTGCTGAACCCCGGCGAGACCTTCTCCTTCAACGACACTTTGGGCGAACGCACCACCGCAAAGGGCTACAAGTCCGCCCCCGGCATATTCCGGCGACGATCTGGTGAATCAGGTTGGCGGCGGCATCTGTCAGGTCTCCTCCACGCTGTATTGCAGCATCCTGCTGGCCGATCTGGAAATTGTCTCCCGCACCAACCACGGTTTCCCCGTGAACTATATCAATTACGGCATGGACGCCACTGTCAGCTGGCGCTCTCCCGACTTCAAGTTCCGCAACAACACCAATTACCCCATTAAAATAGAGGCAAGCGTCAGCGGCGGCTATGTCAATGTGCAGATCATCGGCACCGACGAGAAGGACTATTACGTTGAAATGAGCTATGTCGTCTCCGAGACCTACAAGCCCGAGACGGAGTACAAGGACTTCAAGCCCGACAACCCTGAGGGCTACAAGAACGGAGACGTGATTGAGGAAGGCACCACCGGCTATCTGGTCAAGACGTACAAGAGCAAGTACGACAAGGCCACCGGCGTGCTGATCTCCAAGGATTTTGTCGCCAATTCCCGGTACAAGACAGTGAACAAGGTGGTCGCGCGGGTCGAAGAGCCGACAGAACCTACGACCGTACCCACAACGCCGTCCACCGCCCCTCTACCGAACCTGCCACCACACCCACGGCACCGTCTACCACACCGCCTACCACGCCATCCACTTCCGAGCCTTCCACTACCGAAGCCTCGGAGAACGGCGGTGAATGAGTAAGACAGTTGAATACACAAACGGCGTGACCTTCCCCGGTCACGCCGTTTGTTTCTATTCGATAAAGCGGGATTTAGCGTAATCAGCCGTTGGACACGGTTTTTTGCTTTCCATATTTTTCTTCCATTTCGTCCGTGTGAGCATGAAGCAGCTCCAACGCCCGTGTCTGGATGCAGGGCAGCGACCTCTGATCCGTATCCGCAAACTCGCGTTTGATTCTTGCGGAGGCCATAGCGTGGCTGTCGCCGGTTCTGCTTTCATCCGCTTCCGACAGGAACTTTTTGCAGCAACCCCAGATTGCCGGAATAGTGAAGCTCCACCAGTTTTGCCCGGTATTCCAGCTCTTCGGGGGTGATTCCCGGGGAATTGCTTCATATCTACGGTGTGCTGCGCTTCATGCTTCAGGAGAGAAACAAGAAACCGTTCGCTTTCAAAATCATACGCCTGCTCGATGCAGTTGATCGTACCGTCGGGCGAGGCCCAGCCGCCCGTCCCGTATCGGCCGAAGGTCAGATAGTCCATCCAGCTCCGGAAGACGAAGCCTTTGAGAATGTTGACGGTGTATTCCGCCGTCCCGTCCGGCAGCTCGACCTGATAGACGGTAGGAACCGTTTCCCGCCAGACGTAGGGGCCGTAATAGCCCTGTGTTTTCCCGAAAAGCGCATGATAGCCCTCCGCCTCAAACACTGCGTGAAGCCGCTCTGTCAGAAGCGCTTCCTCCGCGTCGGGCATATTCAGAAGCGCTTTCAGCCCCGCCAGCAGCTTCTCTGCGGCCTCCGCCTCCGGCAAGCCGCAGTAAAAGGTATTCCGGTAATAGATCTGATACAAGCGGAGTATCTCGTTGAGCTTGTCCGGTACGTCAAACCTGCGGTATTTGCTATTTTCAAAGATCGCCACATATGCAGGAAGAATGTCCTTGAATTCCTCATGTTCCCGCATGTACGCGATAGCGCCTTTGATATCACCATTCATGAAAAACTGGCTGATCTCCATATCCGCTCTCCTCTGCAATGTTTGCCCCCATTCTACCATATAACGGCAGGAAGCACAAGAGCCGCTGTTACACCCCTTGCATTTGCCGGGAAATGTAGTATAATGAGGAAAATACGTTTCCGTTTCTGCATTGACTTTTTCAGGAGGAAATTCCATGTCAAACGGCCATTTTTCCGCGGATTCTCCGCAAAAAGCGTATCTCTCCCGCCGAATCGTCACGGTGGCTGTGGTTTGCGTGCTGGTTCTGGCGCTGGCGGCGGTCGGTTTCTTTCTTGTCCGCCCCGCCCTCGACCCCTATCACTGCCGGATGGCCGACGGCGTCTCCATCGCCGGGGTGGACGTTGGCGGCATGACCAAAGGGGAAGCCAGAAAAGCCCTTCAGGCGGCTCTGGACGAGACGCTGTACCGGGAAAACCTGACGGTGGCGCTGCCCATGGAATCCATTACCCTCTCCCCCGCCGACACTGGCGTTCAGGTGGACGTCCGCGCCGCCGTGAACGATGCCTACCGCATGGGTCGTTCCGACGGCTCTCTCCCCGGCGACATGGATTTGCGTCCCTATCTGAGCGCAAACTCGAATATATCCGCACCGCGCTGGAGGGCTATGCCAGCGAGTTTGACACAGAATTCAGCGACTCCCACTACGCCCTCACCGGCGGCGCCCCCGACCTCGGCACGGAAAACCACGACCCCAGCGCCCCCTGCCAGACGTTGAACTGACCGTGGGCGTTCCCAAAGCGCATCTGGACGTGGACAGCGCCTGTGACCAGATTCTGAGGGCTTACAGTCAGGCCGTGGCCGCCTGCCGGGCGGAGAATACCGCGTCACCGTGGACATCCCTGCGGAATCCGCCCCGCGGAGCTGGACTTGGATGCCATTTACGATGAAATCTGCACCGCGCCCGTTGACGATTCCCTCGACATGACGGAATACCGGTTCGTCCCCCTCCTACGGCTATTCCTTCGATCTGGACGCGGCGAAAGCGGCGCTGGCGCAGGCCAAGCCCGGGGAAACCGTCTCCGTTCCCATGACGTTCGTGGAGCCGGAAATTCTGGGGATGCCGTTTATTTCCGGGATGTTCTCGGCTCCTGCGAGACGAAGCACAGCGACAATGAAAACCGCAATACCAATCTGCGCCTGCTCTGCGAAGCCCTCAACGGGGTCGTCGTTCAGCCGGGAGAAACCTTCTCCTACAACGACACGCTGGGCGAGCGCACGGCGGAAAAAGGGGCTACAAGCCCGCCCCCGCCTACCCGGCAACCGCCTGACCGACGCCATCGGCGGCGGCGTGTCAGGGCTCCAGCACATTGTACAACTGCGTACTGCTTTGCCGATCTGGAGGTCGTCACCCGCTCCTGCCACGGCGCGACTGTGGCCTATCTTCCTCTGGGGCTGGACGCCGCCGTGAACTGGGGAACCACCGATTACCAGTTCCGCAACAATTTCCACTTCCCCGTGAAAATCGAAGCGGAAACCACGGTCGATCTTGTGAAAATGCGGATTCTGGGTACGGATGAAAAGGATTATTACATTGAAATGACTTCCGGCTACGACGACAGCAGAGAAGACGTGATCTACGCCGTCAGCTACAAGAACAAGTACAGCAAGGAAAAACCGGCGAGCTGATCAGCAAAGACCGGGAAGCTTTCTCCACCTACTACCGGAATGTCGGATAAAGGCAAACTGTCTCCCGCGGCAGTTGGTGTACCGTACAGTCCCCCCTTGCCTCTCCCCTTGGGAGAGGGTGGCCAGCAGGTCGCGAAAGCGGCAAAAGTGCAACGAGGACGGAAAGGGAAGATGACGACGATACTAGGCTGCAATACGACTCTCAGTCACCTTCGGTGACAGCTCCCCCAAGGGGGTTATCCAAGGGTCCGTTTGACCCCATGTTACATAGCTTGTTGGCACGAAAAATGGGCGTATCTGTATCGATACGCTCCATTCACTGTTGGCAAATACTGCATTTTATTTCCAAGCCCGGATGTCCAGATGATAATCGATCATACCGGCTTCGGTGTTTTCAATGACGATCTGATACGTAAGATCGATGGTTCCGCCGTCGGGTACAATGTCATAAAAAATACATTGGTGGCCTTCACCGTGATCATCAGCGTTCCAAATTCCATCTGATACGGCGATTCGTGAAAACCCCTCCTGAAAAGAGCATTCTGGAATTCAGTGCGCCCTCCCGGTTCAGCGTGACCTTCCCCGGCTCCACCGGAAGGTGGTGACCACACCGGCAAGGCCAGTCAGTTCGCTTTCCTCGTAGGTGATGTCCCAGCCGCCGTCCCGGAATTCCATCGTCCCCCCGGTGACCAGCTCAATGGTCTCCGGCTCCTGCTCGCCGTAGCGCTGGCGTCCCTGAATGGAAAGAACCACGTCCCGCTTCATCGGAACGCCTCCACAGCCAACCGCAGCACTCATCAATGAGCTGGGAATAGGGGAATCCCGCTGGCCTCAAACAGCTTAGGATACATGGAAATGGAGGTGAATCCCGGCAGGGTATTGATCGTTGAACACCACCCGGTTCTCGTCGTGCGTCACGAAGAAGTCCACCCGGCTTAAGCCCTGACAGCCAACGGCGTTGTAGACCTTCACCGCCGTCTCCCGCACCACTTCCTCCACCTCGGCAGGGATGCGGGCGGGGATATACATGCCTTGGAGGTCTCGGTGAGGTACTTGGCGTCGTAGTCATAGAATTCCGCACCGGAGTCGATCTCGCCGCAGATGGAAGCCATGGGGTTATCGTTGCCCATGACGGCCACCTCGATCTCCTTGCCGTTGATGAATTCCTCTACCAGAATTTTCTTATCGTACTTTCCGGCATAGCGCAGGCCGCTGCGCAGAGCGTCCCGGTCGCCGACCTTGGAAACGCCCACGGAGGAGCCGGTACCGGCGGGCTTGACGAACATGGGGTAGCGGAAGCGGTTTTCCAGCAAATCCAGGGTGTTCTCCATATGGTTTTCCAGCTCGCCCGCCCGAACCAGCTGCCAGGCCGCCTGGGGGACGCCCGCCTGATCTGCCACCAGCTTGGTCAGGCTCTTATCCATGGCCACGGCAGACGCGGCAATGTGAGGGCCGACATAGGGGATGCCCGCCATTTGCAGCAGTCCCTGCATGGCGCCGTCCTCGCCGTTCTCGCCATGGAGCACCGGGAACACCACGTCGATGCGCTCCCGCACCACGCAGTCGCCCTCGAAGCTCAGAAGCCCCTGTCCCCGGACGGGGGAAATGGTCGCCCGGCGGTTTTCGGGGCAGCTTCTCCATTCACCGGTGACCAGCTTGGAATAGTCCTTGCCGCCGTAGAGTATCCAGTCCCCCTCCTTCGTGATGCCCACGGGGAACAGATTATACTTGCTTTCGTCAATGTGATTCAGCACAGACTCCGCCGAGCGCAGGGAAACCTCATGCTCCGGGCTCATCCCGCCGAAGAGAATACAAACACTGAGTTTTTTCACGTCATCGCCTCATTCTACCTGAAAATCCGCTGCTTTTTCGCCAGAAAAGCGGATGCAGCTGCGCAATGCTGCTATAAATATATTTTTTACAATTTTCATCTGGAAATCCGAAACTTTGGTGCTATAATAGAGAGAATATAAGAGCGGCGCGGCGGCTGATACCCCGCGCTTTCCCGTGAGTGTGCTCCACGCGCTTTTGAAAGGAGGGTATGTATGCAGATCAATCTGACACCGAAAGAATTCCGCCGGCTGCTGGATCTGGTGTACATCGGAAACTGGGTGCTGAACTCCACCCGGGGCGAAGACCGCTTCGCCGACTATGACAATCTGGAGAGCAAACTGTTTGCCCTGTCCCCCCGCCCTGTCCGAGCATTGGAACGGAACCGTCGTTCCCTCCCGCGCCTATCAGGAGGGCGGGATTCACGAGGCCATCGCCTGCTATGAGGACAACGTTTTTTACGAAATACTGGCGGAGGAACTTTCCCGCCGGGACATGGACTATCCGGAGATCACCGACGACAATTACGATGAGATCGTCACACGGATGGATCGGTATATGTCGGAATTTGAGCTGTCCGGCGTTGACCATCTGGTTCTGGATGAAGAAAACGCCTAAACCTCTGACGTGCCGGTTTCCCGGCACGTTTTTTTATTGCTCACCGCTGATCAGGGCTTCACCGGCACGGAAAATGTCGCCCGCGCCCATGGTGACCACAATGTCCCCCTCCCGGACGTTCTCCCGCAGATAGGCGGTAACGTCTGGCAGGGTCTCGCAGTACACCGCACCGGGGATCTGCTCCGCCAGCTGGGCGGAGGAAATGCCAATGGTGTTCCGTTCCCGGGCGGCGTAGATCTCCGCCAGAACCACCACGTCGGACTTTTTCAGTTCCCGGACGAAGTCGTCGAACAGCGCCTTTGTGCGGGAATAGGTGTGGGGCTGGAAGGCCACCACCAGCCGCTTGTAGCCCATGGAGCGCACGGCTTCCAGGGTCGCCCGCAGCTCGTCGGGATGGTGGGCGTAATCATCGTAAACATCCGCGCCGTTGAACTTACCCTTGAACTCCATGCGCCGTCCCGCGCCGTGGAAGGACTGGATGCCCTTGGGAACCGTCTCTCCGGGAATGCCCATCATCCACGCGGCAGCCGACGCCGCCAGAGCGTTCATGGCATTGTGCCTGCCCAGAACGCCCATGTCCACATGGCAGTAGTTTTTCCCGTCGCAGACCACGTCAAAGTGCCGCCAGTCGGGGTGCATATTGGCCGCGTGAATGCGGTTTCCTTCCCCAAGGCCGAAGGAAACATAGTCGATGCCCTCCATGGCCTGCACCGTATGGGGGTCGTCGCCGTTGGCGACCACGCCGAAGGTGGCCAGAGACGCAAACTTGTGGAAGGATTTCTGGATGTCCGCCAGATCTTTGAAATAATCCAGATGATCCGCCTCCACGTTCAGCACGATGGCCAGCGTGGGGAAGAAATTCAGGAAGGAATCGCAGTATTCGCAGCTTTCCAGCACGATGGTGTCCCCCTGGCCCACCCGGTGGCCCGCACGAAGCAGAGGCAGGTAGCCGCCGATCATCACCGTGGGGTCCATGGCCGCTTCCATGAGGATATGGGTCACCATGGACGTGGTGGTGGTCTTTCCGTGTGTGCCGGAGACGCAGATGGCGTTATGGTAGGGACTTCATGATCACGCCCCATGCCTGGGCCCGCTCAAAAACGGGAACACCGGCGGCACGGGCCGCTGCGATCTCCGGGTTATCATTATGAGCCGCCGCCGTGCGGATGATGCAGTCCGCCCCGGCGATATTCTCCGCCCGGTGGCCGATGGCGACGGGAATGCCCTGCCCGATCAGCTCATCCGTGGACACGGATGCGTTCATATCCGAACCAGTGACCTCCATGCCCATGCCCTTCAGCACCAGGCCCAGCGGCCGCATGGATACGCCGCCGATCCCCACAAGATGCACATGATGGCCGGGCGTCGATATTCCGTGATTTTCTTACTATTCAGCATGTATGTCAGTTCCCCCACAGGTGATCCTGCCCCTGGCCGGACCCGGGGAATCTCTGATTCCCTTTACGCCGGAGCACAGAACGAAATTTTTCCGCAACTTTTAGCATTATACAACATTGCCTTGAATTTTACAACCACAAAAAGCGGGCGAAGGAAGTTTTTCGTCATAATCTTCCTTATTTTCCGAAAAATCCCCTCATTACACCCGCCGTATCACGCCGCAGGCGATTTTTTTTGCCCGCGTTTCCCGCCGGTTGGGTGTGAAAATCGTCCGCGCTTCCGTGAATGACCACCGTCCGCCCCAACCACCTCGCAGGGCGTGAATCTGCCCGTCTCCACCGCGAGAAACGCCCGCCCGGCCATGCTGAGCAGCGGCGGCAGGTCTCCCGCGTGACGGGGATGCTCCCGGCCACCCGGGTTATAATGTCCTCCGGTATCCGAAAAGTCCGTGCCGCCGCAGTCGCTGCCCTCGTGGATGTGAAAGGCGAAAAAAGCCGGTATCGTTTTCCGGAAGCCCACTGACCTCCGCCGTCACCAGCGTGCCGCCGGGTATGGCGTAAAACCGCACCGTTCCCTGAGCTTGGCGCGTCGAATGCCGCCCCGGACGCAGGCGACAGCCTGCGGATTCGTGGATGGAATTCTCATAATCTAAGCACCTCCTGACCATTTTCTATGCACGGCGCTTCTTTTCTGTCCCCAAATTGTCGAAAATTGGCGAAAGGAAGTGAATTGAAAATTGAGTGCAGCTGTGATATTCTATATCCATCGGAAGGTGGGAGACATATGGACGCAATGAAGCTGTTGATTGCGGATGGAAACGAGGAGAATTCCGGCGGGCGCTTGCCGCCGAGCTGCAGGGGGCATACCATGTCCGGTGCTGCGGCGACGGGAAAGAGGCACTGTCGCTTCTGCGTTCCTTGTCCCTGACGTTCTGGTGCTTGATCTGATGCTTCCCGAGCTGGACGGCATCAGTCTGCTGCAATCCGCCGCCAGTGCCGGACTGGTGTCCCATGGTGCTGGTGACCTCCCGCTTTTATAACGATTATATTCTGGGCGCCCTTGGTGAGCTGAGCGTGGGCTACATGATGCGAAAAGCCCTGCGACATCCCCGCTACCGCGGCCAGAATCGGCGACCTGAGCCGCCATATCCGCGCGCCGCTGATAACGCCGCCCGACCCTCAGACGCAGGTGACCAATCTGCTGCTTTCCCCTGAACATTCCTTCCAAACTCCGGGGCTACGCATACCCTCCGGGAAGCCATTCCGAGGATGATGAAGGACCCCGACCAGCCCATTACAAAGGTGCTGTATCCGGCGGTGGGCGCGGTCTTCGGCTGCAAGGGCACCACGTGGAGCGCTCCATCCGAAGCGCCATCGATACCGCATGGAAGCAGCGGGACGACCGTGTCTGGCAGCGGTATTTCCGCGTCGGCTCCGACGGCGTCATTCCCCGCCCGTCCAACGCCGCCGCCTTCATTTCCCGTCTGGCAGACGCCTGCGGCTGAATCAGGACGCCGGAAACTATGAGGAATGAATCGGAAAAATGGACATACCCTAATGATACCAACTGACTTGGAGGCGCTGTCATGAAAAAGCAAACCTCTCCCCCTAACCGCCGCGGCGGCAGGCTCGTACTGCTGTGCTTCGTGCTGGGGCTGATCCTGATCGTGATGCTTGTGGAACGGTCTACTTACAGCACCTGCTGGGGCGCATCCACTATGTGGGATTCCGGCACCGCCCCGACCCTTTCCCCGGAGGAGCTGGACGCCTATCTCGCCACCCAGCCGGAGGAGCTCAACACACTGCCCCATGGACCCCGAGGACGTCACCTTCCCTGGACTACGACGCCGACATCGGCAGGGACAGCGACATCATCAACATTCTGCTCATCGGTCAGGACCGCGGGGAGGACGAGACCCGGGCGCGTTCGGATTCCATGATCCTGTGTACCTTCCACAAATCCGAAAAAGAAACTGACCATGACTTCCTTCCTCCGGGATACCTATGATCAAAATCCCGGCTACGGCCAGAACCGGATCAATGTGGCCTACGCCGCCGGCGGAATGTCCCTTCTGAATAAGACTTTGGAGAACAATTTCGGCGTCCATCGACGGCAACGGGAGGTGACTTCTACCAGTTTGCCGACATCGTCGATCTTCTGGGAGGCGTGGAGGTAGACCTGCAACGACGAAGCCCAATGGGTCAACCGGGAGACCGGCAGCGGCCTTTCCGAGGGAACAAATCTCCTGAACGGTCAGCAGGCACTGGCCTACGCCCGCATCCGCAAACTGATGCCGACGGGGGATTTCAGCCGGACGAACCGCCAGCGCAAAGTCATCACCGCGCTGCTGGACGCCTACCGACACCAGTCTTTCCTCCGCCCTGTCCCTTCTGGAGCAGGTTCTCCCCTGATCACCACGGACATGACAGACAGGAGAGATCCCTCGGCTACGCCGTCAGCCTCTTTCCTCTGATGACCGGCGGAGAGGAATGTCAGTCAGCACATCCCCGCCGCCGAACCTATGCCAGCCGCAATATCGACGGCATGGCAGTGCTGGTGGCCGATCTGGAAGCCAACCGGCAGGTGCTGAAAGACACTCTGGACGGATGACCCGCACTATGTCCCGTTTCATAAATGGAAAT
>VOFC01003394.1_pt1 | contig 24685 bp, 52 predicted proteins | sample 5384161 | NCBI WGS metagenome assembly VOFC01 (sample SAMN12384722, study PRJNA508395) | human gut metagenome | isolation source: healthy gut B | host: Homo sapiens | reverse complement strand
ATGGTGTAAACTTACACTCAGTAAGACCAAGTTTATCAATATAATCAAATAATTCACTAATTTCATTTCTACCTTGTACAAACATATCATTATCAATAGAAAGTTTAGCAATATCATTTATAGATAATTTAAAATAACCAAATAACTTATCAAGCTTATCAGAAGAAATATCAAATTCTTTAAGTTCTTCTCTAACACCATTTTCACCTATTTTAGCTAATTTATCTACTGACAAAATAACTTTATTAATAATATCATCATCAATTCCAGCAGCGCTAATGAGTCCTTGCAATAATTTTCTATTATTAATTTCAATATAAATATCAATACCAAGTTTTTTGTAGCAGGAAACAGTCATTTCAAGCATTTCAGCCTCAATATAAGAACCTTCAATACCACATACATCAACATCACACTGATAAAATTCTCTAGCTCTACCACTTTTAACAGGGCCATCTCTAAATACCTTACCAATTTCATATCTCTTAAAAGGTAAACTGATATTTTTTATTAACATTCATACTAATAACCTTAGCAAAAGGTACAGTAAGATCATATCTAAGACCAAGTTCTCTATCACCTTGATCATTCAAAGTATATACTTCCTTTAAAATTTCACTACCACCAGCATACTTACTAGCAAGTAAATCATAATAACACAAAATACTACTATCAAGCGGTAAATAACCATACTTCTCAAAAGTATCCGTAAGTATATTAACTACACGTCTTTTAATAATTTCCTTATTAGGTAAACTATCCGAAGTACCCTTAACATTCATAAGTTTCATATCTTTCACCTCTACTTTTAACTTTATATCTCATTTTAAAATTAACTTTAGTTAAATCCATCAAATCAGTAATTGTAACATAATCACATTCTTTACCAGAATCAGAAAACTTAACCGAAATTCCACCCTTATGAGACCAATAATCCAAATTAGGTATAAAATCATCAACCAAAATAATACCCTTAGGATCAATAAAATCAGCCTTAGCAATAGCTTTAGGAACAACATTAACCTTAACACCAGGCAACATCTTATCAAAATACTTAATCTTAGAAACGCCCTCATTATCAGAATTAATATGTGTTAGTATTTCTATATCATAATAATTACATAACTCTTTAATTTTATCTATAGAATTATCTATTTGACCACATTCATCTATATATTTATCCCAATCTAATTTAGAAAAATACATACTTGTAGCTTTAGCAGTAGTAATACCAAGCTTTCTTTAATTTTTCATAGATTCTTTTAGAAACAGTATCCAGAATAACTCCATCACAATCTAAATATCTTCATTTGCATATATAAATAATTTTGTTTATCTGTAAGTGTTGGTACTATATTTTCTTTTTATACTATCAGTATGTATTCTATAATTTGTTTTTGATAAACTTCTTCTTACTGACCATTCTATTTTTTCCTGGTATGTTTCATTATGTTTTAATCTTTCAAATTCTTTAATTAAATATAACTTAAATGCTGGATCTATCCAGGAAGCAAATTCTAAAGCTATATCAGGATGAGCAAAGGTACCTTTACTATATTTTCCACTACTTGGTATTATACCTATTGCATTAAACTCTTTTTTCCATCTGTTTGGTGTCATAGTAAATCTATTGTAGGGACTTCATCAATTTTAATTCCGTGGGATTTCACAGAATTAAAATCAGGGTTATTTAGTTCTTCCCATAACGAATAGAATGAAAATGAATTTCTTGTTGACATCCAGTTTCTAATAACTCCAGACGGATCATTAGGGTTTATATAAGATGCTAAATCAGTTAAAGAAATATAATCAACACCATTAACTCTCATTACTTTAACTAAATTATCTTTTACATGCATTTTGGTTATAACGTTATCATTCAATGTAGCCCACTTCCTTTCTATTGTTTTACTATTACTTTCTTTCACTTCCTCACTTACTTATTATAATATATTTTTTAATTACTTGTAAATTAGTAAAAGACATTCTTTAGATATAATCCTTCTGGATTAGCAGTCTTTACATGGCTTTCTTCGATCTTCTTTTTTTAATATCTTTATTATATCTTCACTCTTTAGTTTTCCTTCTAACCGCTATTAGGGTTCCCAACATATTTCTTACCATATATCTTAAAAAAACCTGTTCCAACAAATACTAAAGTTATTTTATTGATATCTTTGGTATCTCTTATTAAATTGGTTTGAGATATTGTTCTTACATAATCGTCTTTTTCTTCATCAGTCTTAGTAAATGATTTAAAGTTATGTGTTCCTTCAAAGTATTTCATAGCTCTTTCCATTTCTACAACATCTAATTTATTATTATGCTGGTAGACATAGTTTCTTTCTAATGGGTTATATTCTCCCATATTTAATATATAGATATATTCTTTTTCCTATCGCAGAAAATCTTGCATGAAAGTCACTACTTACCTCTTCTACTTTTTCTTACAAAAAACATCTTTAGGAAGAAGACTATTTAATCCTTTTTCATTAATTTTTTCTAAAGTGATATTCATATCTAAATCAAAGTGAATTTTTTTGAGCCATGGCATGAACTCCAGCATCTGTTCTTCCTGAAGCATGAATATCTATTTTTACCTCCACTTATTTCTTTTTAGTGCTTTTTCTATTTCTCCTTGAACAGTACGCATCTTTGGTTGTTTTTTATAACCAGAGAAGTCTGTTCCATCATAACTACTGTTATTAAGTATCGCATAATCTTTCCTCCTTAATAAAATATTACTATACTTAGTATTAATATATTTAAAACTAGTAATAAACTATCTTTTTTCTTCCATTTATTAGTTCTTAAATTAGTTCTTGACTTTCCATAATTATATAGTCTTAAATCCATGATATCTCCTAGTGACTCAGACTTCTTTAATGATAAAACAAACATTGGTATGAAGACTCCTACTAAAGTGGATATTTTATCTTTGATATTTTTTATTATCAAAGTTTATTCCTCTCATCTTTTGGGCTTTTTATTATTCTATCTGCTTCCATAGTAAGAGAGTTGGTATATATCTAATTGTTAATGTTATTATCATAGCTATATCATTTACTGGTATATAATTATTAAATGGTCTTAACATTCTTTCAATACCATAGGTTATTTCACTAGTACTAGTAGTATATGTTAAAGCACTGCTATAGATTATGATAAATATTAATTTATATAAATCATAGATGGTATTATTTATATTAAATATTAAATCTATTATTAAGATAAATACTAAGAATATTTTATACTATATATATTTCTTAGATATGTTAAGATATTTATATCACTATATATCATCATAAGTATTAAATAACTTGTTAACATTATTATATCTTTATAACTATCAATAAAGAAAAATACTTACTATCATTATTAGTAGTGATATTATTTTAAATACTGACTTAATTTATGAACTACTGAATCTCTTTCATAATACTTACCAAAATTTATATTAGTTAACATTACGATAGATATCTTTCATTAACTCTTTTGATATCAAAGGTCATTTCTAAGTTTATATTTTTCTTTTTATTGGCAGTATTTATGAAATCTACTATTTGCGGTATGGAAATACCTGCATTTTTTACTTTATCCATATTAGTCATAAGTTCTTTATTTGTTCCTTTACTAGTTATTTTACCTTTCTTTAAGATAACATAATTATCTGAAATCTTTAAAAGCAAATTCTATATTACTAGTAAATATTATTATTGTTTTATGATAGTTATTTTTTAGTCTTTTAATAATTTTATTAGATATTCTTCTTTTTGTTATCTAAGTAAATAGTGGGTTCATCTATAATAATTAGTTTAGGATTTAGTGATAGAACTACTCCTAGTGAAAGAAGAGATTTCTCACCACTAGATAAATTAAAGGGATTCTTATCTAGATAACTATTATCTAAACCAATCATTTTTTAGGGTATCTTCAATTCTTTTCGATATTATCTACTTTATAATTATATTTATTTAAACCAAAAGATAATTTCTTCTTTGACATTACTAAAGATAAATGATTCTTCAGGATTTTGAAAAACATATCCTAATTCTCTTCCGATATAACTATTAGTAATTGTACCAGTATAACCAGTTATTAAACCAGATAATAAATAACTTAGTAGGGTTTTACCACTACCAGAAGATGATATAACGGTAGTTATTTTTCCTTCGGTAAATTCATAACTTATGTTTTTTAGTTTGTCTTGGTATGATACTTTATCTAATTTTATGGCCATAATTTATCCATTACCTCCCCACTATCAAAATATACTTTGTCTAATAAATCATATAACATTAAATTATGAGATGATTTGACAATGAATGGTAAGTTAAAACCTAATTTTTCTAATTTTTCATCTTGATATATTTTTTCTTTAGTATCATACATAACTATCTTACCTTTATCTAATACTAAGATATTATCTGATAATAAGGTATCTTCTAAATCATGAGTTATTAGTATAATAGTAAGTTTATATTCTTTTTTGATACTCTTTTAATACTTTAAAGATTAATTTCTTATCACTGGCATTTAATTTATATATTGATTCATCTAAAAGTAATATCTTTGGTTTATGTATAAGAGCAGAAGCTATCATTACTTTTTTCTTTTTCAGAGTTTGTTAATTTATCAGGAGATAATTCTAATATGTCTTCTAATTTAAATTTCTTAGCTATCATATTTATACTTGAAGTCATTTCTTTTTTACTATATTCTAGATTTTCTAAAGTAAAGGCTAAGTCATCTTTTACTGTTTCTCCTATAAAGTGATTATCAGCATTATCAAAACAAACTGAGAATTCTCTTCTTATTTTTTTTCATATAGAAGTCATTTAATAAATAACCATCTATTGCTATATATCCTTCAGCTTTATATAAACCTATTAGTATCTTAGCTAGAGTACTTTTTTACCTGAACCATTTTTTCCTATAATAGTGGTAAAACTTCCCTCTTTTATTTCTAAATTAAAATTTCTAAATAAATAATCTTCTTTTTTATATTTAAATGACATATTCACTATCTTTATAATACTCTTCTCCATAACTTCCCTCTTGTATTTATTATTATATATTAAATACATATAAAATTCAAGGTTAGAAAAGGAAAAAATCTCTTTATTTTCTTTTTCACTCAATATAATTCTTTAATTGTAATTTTGTTGTCCACTTTGTTGTCCACTTTGTTGTCCACTTGTGTATCACTTTCTGTATCACTTTGTGTATATTTGATCTAAAATAAGTAAAGAAAAAAGCAATAATTATGCCTTTTTTCTAAATATCAAAAATTAATTTTACACTTGCAGTAATATTTTCATCTGATAATGGTGAATCAAAATTAAGACTTTTTATCATAGCAGAATAATTCATTCCTTTTTGAAGTTTTTCCGATAGTTGTTTAGCATAATATCGAGGAACATATCCTAAATGATAACTATTTTTACCATCATTATACATAACCTTAATGGCATTATTATCAAATTCATTATCAGAATCTATTACAAGTAACAATTTATCATTAATTTTTAAAATCTTTTTACATTTATTAATATCATGGCAATGTCTAGTACCCGCTATATCAAATTCAATTTTATTTAAATCAAATGCTGGTACAAATTCGTAGTCGTCAGTTATTAGTCTTCCTCTAGTGGCCTTTAAAATATCAAAATCATTAGAATCCTTTTCTAAGTTATAACTATTTAGTATTTCTAAATAATCAGGTCTTGAAACATTTGGTAATCTAGTTTTAATATTCATGAATAGTACTTCATTCTTATAAACTTTTTTTAGTATCTTCAAACCCTGGAAAATACTTAAAACTTTTTTCAGTAGCGGCATCTAACTCTGGATTTTCATATTTAAAAATATAATTCTTTTCTTCCTTTGATAATACTCCTACTTTGTATCTTCTACGAGAATAGGGTTCTTTCCAAGTAAGCCATAATTCATTCTTCATTGTTATATCCCCCTCAATAATAATTAATCCTCATTTAAATATTTAACTAGAATATCATCTAATTTAGTTTTAGATATAGGTAATGTTAGGTACTCAATATTTTCTTTTTTTGATAATCATTTAGAGTAACTAATACTATCTCTAATTTATAACCTGCGACTAGGGATAATTTATTAATTGCTTTTTTTAAAGTCATTAGTATTCTTAATATCATAATTATCTATTCCATATATATGTTCTGATAAGAATACTAGGTCAAATGTTTTATTACTACTAAGTAATTCATTTAGTTCATTTACACTACCTGCGGTTGTTATATTTACATTATAATTCATTAGTAGTTCTGATAGATTTCTTATATCATTATGACTATTAAGAGCTACTAAAACATTCTTATCACTGGCATCAAAGTATTCTATTTCTTCGTTATCATTAATTTCTTTTACTTCTTCTTGTCTTTGATATAAAAGAAAATTCAAATATAACTTTACTTCCATCTTTACTTATAAAATTATGTCCTCTTTGTAAATCTATTAATTTTTCATATATTTCATATTCTATAGATTTGTTTGATAATGTATATTTATTATCTTTTTTTCATACATATCTAGATTATTATATTTTGAATCTACGACTAAAGAGAATTTTAAATGACATTTATTTCTAACTAATAAATTAGATATTTTAATACTTAGAATATAGTTTTCAAAATTCTTACTAATAAAATCTACTAAATAAGAAAATGTCTGTACTATATTGGTATCACTACCATAAAGTACTTTAGGTAAAGTAGATATTTCATAATTTACTTCTTTATTATTCTTTTCTAATATTCCTTTAATATTATCTATTAGATTACTTGTTTGATATTTTCTTTCTTTAATACTATAATCACTACTTTCTATTCTAGTTATATCCATTACTTTATTTACTTTATCTACTAATGAAAGAGTTGTTTTTGTAATTCTTTTATTTCTTCTAAGGATAGTGATATATTATTTTATTTATTTTTTATTACTAAAGTTTGCTATTTCTGTAAGGGGTTCTTTTATACTTATAATTAAATTATTTATGGTATTTGAAGCTAATTCATTTCTTTTTATTTAATAATTCTTTAGTATATTTTAATTCTTTTGATAATTTTATATCAGGATTTTCTATTGTAAAATACATAATATAGATTATTATTGATAATGAGAAATTTATTAGTAGTAAATCTGGAAATATTTTTGTATTAATATCATTATACCTAGTATTGCTAATAAGAAATATACTGGATAATATTTTTTATTCTTTAGTTCTCTATGATTAGATATTATTGCTATAATCATAATGATAAAACATAGGACTGCGAGCAGGTAGATTACTTCTACTCCACTACCTGTTGGTAATAATAAATCTCCTACTTTATTTATACTTATTGGTAATATTATTGTTATTATTGATAATATTGTAAAGATTATTGATGATATTACTAAGATTATTCTATATTTATCATTATCTTTATCTTTTTAGTTTTAATGTTACTATTACTGTATATAAAAGGTAAATAGATATAGCCAGGTAACAAAGCCTAAAAATAGAAACTTTAAAGCAAATAAATAAAGATTTGAATTTTCAGGAATGTTATTTTTAACTAAGATAAATGAATATATTTCTATTAATCCTGTTATTATAGTAGTTATAATTATACTATGATATATTTTATTTTCTGATATACTAAAGTTTGTTTTTTAAACTATATATTATAAATAATAATATAGAGAATATTACTCCTGCTATTGTAAAACATATACTATACATAGCTTCCTCCTATTCTTTATTTAATTTTATCATATATTTATTAAAATTACTATACCTTTCATGAAAATCCAAGGTGTTTTTTCATGTTCTTCCTAGCCTATAGTCTAGGAAGAAATAACAATAAGATATTATATTTGGGGTGTAGACTTTCTAACTAAGAATATTCTAAATAAAAAGAAGATAACTAGTATCTTAACTATATATTTGGAAATATTTTTAATAAAAGAAGTATTCACTCTAGAATATTATAGATATGGTTGATATTTATTTTTAAAAACTTAGAATAAGTTTAAAATAACCCTCTAAGATTATAGCTTAGAGGGTATATAAATAATTATTTTAATATTTTAGTTTTACCTTTTCTTGGTACTATTATATTTACCATTTATTTCATAAATATTATTATCAAAAATATCTTCTTTCTCTAGTTTTACAAAGTCTACTTTTTTATTTACTTCAGTAAGAGGTATTTCTTTAGTAATAACATAATATTTAGGAATATAAAGTTCTTTTAATTTAGTATATATTAATTTATTTAATTCATTAATAGTAGTTTCTTTTCATCTTCATTATTAAAGATAATATGACATACTGGTATTTCTCTTTCAATAGAATCTTCTTTTTTTACACAGCAATCAAAAACATTATGATGAGTTTTTAATTATTTCTTCAATAGCAGTTAACCATACTTTATCACCACTTCTAGTAATCATTCTCTTAGCTCTACCACAGTGATATATTCTGCCTTCTTTATCCATATAACCATAATCACTAGTATGAAGCCATACTTTACCATCTTTATGTTTCATTAATACTTTATCTGTTTCTTCTTTATCTTCAAAGTAACCTTTCATAACAGTAGGACCACTTATACATATTTCTCCTATTTTACCTTCTCCAAATGGTATTTCGTTATTATTTTCATCAAACATACTAACATTAACATTAATAAATGGTATTCCTATACTACCTAAAAGCATAAGCTATTTCTTTCGAATAAGTAGCGGCCGCTGTTGACTCACTCTCTCTCCATATCCCTTGTTTTAATGTTGCACTGCCACCATGATTTCTTATATATTCGTTAGCGGCCTCTTCTTCTGCTACGGTAAGTTTATCTCCTCCAGATATTGGGCTTTGTCATAAATGATGTATCTTTTATAATATTACTATCGACCATTTCTTTAAATAGGATTGGTCCTGATAAGAAAAATATTTGGTTTATATTTATCTAGTAATAATGGATATTCCTGAGGTGTAAAGAATGGTATTAATTCTACTGATACTCCGCAACATAATAAACAATATGTAGCATTGTAGTAGTAGGCTACTGATGGTGGTAAGATACTCATTGAAGTTTTACCTACATCAAAAACCTAAATCTCCTAATTTAAAAACCATAAGCACTACTATTTAGATTAATATTTGATAGAGGTACTCCTTTAGCATTACCAGTAGTTCCTCCAGTATATACTATTACTGATGTATCACTACCTATACCCATAGGCTTATTAAGTAGTTTACCTCCTCTAGTATATTTCTTCCAGTCTTTAAATGACATAAATCTTTTATCTATCTTGTATGAATCAGACTCTCTTTCTTGTTTCTTCATATTAGTTAGAATATTTTCTAATTCTTTATATAATAATTTTGGATTATTACTGTGTACTTTTTACCTTTTAGCATTTTCTACTAACATATTTAATTTTTGAATACCAGATAATTCTTCAAACAATGACATACAAATAATACTATCTAAAGTATCTACTTCTTCTATACCTTTACTTACTTTTTCAGTTATTAGTGGTACATCTGTTATAAAGAAATACTTAGATTTTGTCTTTATCTAGAATATCTTTTTAATTCTATCTTCTGCTTCATCAAATTTTATTAGATTAGCAGTAGCTCCTAGTTTGGATAAAGCAAAACCACATAAAGATTATATCTGATTATTAAGCATCATAAATGATACTATATCTCCTCTTTTTATATTCATTTTATTAAATCTCTTGATATATTCTTCTACTTTACTTATTAGATCTTCTCTTGTATATACTTTACCACAATATGATAAAAGTTTTATATTACCATAACTTTCTGTTACTTTTAAGAAATAATCATAAGCATTCATATTTGTATCTAAGTAAGCTTTCTTTTCATCTGAATAGGTATCAATATCGATATTATAATACTTAAGCCATGGTTTTACATTAGATGCTAATGTTCCTTCGACCCCTCTTTCTTTATCAAGAACAAAATTTTTTCCATTAAATCTTTCTTTATTTATATTTATTTTCATTTAAATCCTCCAAAAGCAATATTATTATATCATAAATTGTTAAATAGTCAAATTATTCATTGATATAAGAGTTTATTTTATGGTACAATATATTAAAGAGGTGACATAAATTGGGTAAGACTATTACTAAAGTTATAAGAGTAGATAATGATACTAAGAAATTAATGAATGAATTTTATAAAGATATGAAAAGAGATAAAACTCACTCCATATGCTGTATTTCAAGCTGATACTGGTGATACAATAGTTACTTTATATGAGTCTGGTAAGGCTATGTTCCAAGGGGTATCTGCGGACATTGAAGCTGGTATGTGGGAAAGTATTAGAAAAGATAAAGATAATATTGATTATTTTATGGATACTAAAGATACTAAAATTAAAAAAGAAGAGCAAGTAGATATTCCTAGTGATATTGCTTCAGTTGGTTCTGATGAAGTTGGTACTGGTGACTACTACGGTCCTATTGTGGTTACTGCTTCTTTTGTTAGTAAAGATAATATTCCTTTCTTAACTGAACTTGGTGTTAGGGATTCTAAGAAATTATCTGATGAACAAATTCTTAAGATAGTACCTAAGATTATTAAAAAAATACCATATAAAACGATTATGTTATCTAATAAAGAATATAATGATAATTATGGTAAAGATATGAATATGAATAAGATTAAGGCTGTACTACATAATAAGGTATTAACTGAAATGGTTAAAGATAATGATTATGATTATATTGTTGTAGATCAATTTGAACCTGAAAAGAGTTATTATAATCATTTATCTGATGTACCTAATCCTTTAAAGGGTATTACTTTTTATTACTAAGGCTGAAGATAAATGTCTTTCAGTAGCAGTATCTTCTCTTATAAGTAGATATATTTTTTATTAAAGAAATGGATAAACTAGGAGATAAATATGGTATCTTTTTGCCTAAAGGGGCTAACTATTATGTTGAAGATGTTGGTATTAAATTAGTTAATAAATATGGTGAAAAGATATTACATGATATTGCTAAATTAAACTTTAGTAATACTGATAGAATATTAAAAAGAAGTAAGAAAATAATTTCTTGCTTTTTTTTTATTTCTAGTAAAGCCTATATTAGTCTTTACTAGTCATTTGAAGCCCTAGTGGTCTTCAAATGAATATCAGCCATATCTATTATATTTGGGGTGAACACCTTTTTTATTTAAATTTGCGGTTTCAACCTGAAACCGCAAAATCGTTGTTTATTAATAATCTTTTTATTATTTCTATATTACTATATTGTTTTTCATATACTTTTCTTTTAGAAATCTTATCTATATTTTTGTATATATTTTTATATTTAACATTAATATCTTTAATAATATCAAATAATTCTTTACCAGCATAATTATCTATTATAATTATTTCTTTCTTTGCTTTAGATAATATATCTATAAGTAATGAATATGCATCATATATTTGTCCTTCATAAAAATATGATTATTACTTTTTTTTATTTAACTTATCAAAAGATTCTTGTAATAATTTTATATCTTCTGTATTTTTATAGTTAATTCCAACTTCAATAAGAACCGAATTAGAACTAATATCTTGATTATAAATACCATCTACCCCTTCTCCCTCTTTCTTTAAAAAATACCTCTAGATAAACCTGGATAATATTTATTACTAATACGATTTATTCTTTCCGCTATTTCCAAATTACTTTTATAGTTATCATGCTCTAATCCAACTACAAATAATATCTTTGCATAATCCTTACCATTAATATTAGTAGTAGTACTCTCCTTACTAACAGAATCTCTATGAATATCTACAAAATACTTAATAGAAGGATATTTATTTTTTTATCCAAAATAAATATTCTTGAAGCCTTATAACTACTAGCATGATTCCATCCATTCATATTTAAAAATTCTGTTAAATTAGCATCTTCTACTATTGTAGATAATCCCCTACTATTAAGTTTTTCCTTAAGTAAATATGAAGCCATAAGAACATTAGGAGTAATACCATATACATCTAAATTAGTATTATCATAATTCTCAAGTTGATGAGAATTATAAATATAAATAATAGGATTATTAATATCAACAGGATTAGGATCTTCCATATAAGAACTAACCTTTTTAAGATCTTCAAGATTGCTATAATCATCATTATGCATAAGTTCAATAGTTTTATTATTATCACCATACATAAAAATACCACTATCAAGTATACTCTTAGGATTACTAATATCAATATTAAATAAAAAAATTAGTACTAGAATTAACAATATTAAGCATCTTATAGTCCGTCATCATATGACTATTTCCACCACCAAGTAAAAACTTAATAAACTTAATATTATTAATCTTCTTACTATTATTTAAAGAATAATAAAAAGTAATAGAAAAAATAACATAAATAATTACCATATATAAAATATTTTTTCTAATAAATCTTCCATATTTTTTTCTTAGAAGGTTTAAGTTTCATCTTACCCATTAACCATCACCACTATTAGTATATATTAATAGTAGTTAAATATATGTCGAAAAAAAAATAGACATATCACTATGTCTATTGTAAATCCAATCTAAAATTTTTAAGTTCATCAATAAATTCATCGGTTTCTTCATCTTCAGTAATATTATATATCTTATCCTTCACTTTAAGAAGTTCATCATAACTAATAATAGCCTCTTCTTCCTGCTTTTTTTCATATTCTGTAAGTTCTATATTAGAGGGCTTAACATCCTTTTCCATTCTAGAAACAACATCACTAGCAAAACGCATACTATCATTAACATCGTATACATCTTCCATACTTTCAAGTGGTGATAAACCATCTTCACCTAAATCTATACCATTAGTATCTAAACTATCATTATAATCATTAAAAGTAGTATCAGAAGCTTCTTCTTTCTTAACTATATTAATAGGAGAAGTTTGTCCTCTAGTATTCATTTCTCTAAGTACATTCTTTTTTATATGGTCCATTCACATCTTGAATATTATCCTTTATTACTTTTGTTTCATTAACTATAGGCTTAATCTCATTAACCATTTGAACATCATTCTTAGGTTCATCTTTTATTACTTCTTTTACATCAGTTAAAGAAGTAGTATCATTTTCTAATATCTTATCTTCTACTGTAAAAGTAGCATTACTAATAGGTACTTCTTTGTTTTCTATTGGAGCCTCTTCACTTATAGTATTAATAGTAGTATCTCTATTATCTTTAAGTAATTTAATAAGCTTTTTATTTTTTTAAAATATAAAACAATAAGTAAAAATATTAAAAACACAAACAAAAAATACAATTATCCAAAAGAAAAATAAACCATTCGATGATAAGTTATTATAAAAATCATTAAATGAATTAAGTAAATTCATATTATTCACCTCTACTACTATAATAGTTCAATATAGAAGCCACATATATACATGCAGTCTCTACTCTAAAGATCAAATTACCAAAAGAAACCGGACTATAACCATTATCAAACAAATAGTCCTCTTCCCTATCACTAATACCACCTTCAGGTCCTATTACCACTACAATTTTAGCACAATTATCTATATTTTGTAAATAGCAATTTAATAATTTATCCTTTTCTTTTGTTGAAGCAACAAGCCTAACATCACCATCTATTTTAGATAAATCCTTTAAATTAATAACATCATGAATAATAGGAATACTAGTTCTTTTAGACTGCTCACTTGCCTCTTTACATATAGTATTCCATCTTATCATTTTTTACTAATTTTATTATCATCAAGTTTAACAATACTTCTTTCCATATTAACAGGAATAATTTCATTAACACCAAGTTCAGTAAGTTTTTGCAAAATAAGATCCATCTTCTGTTCTTTAACAAGCCCTAAAGCAACAATAACATCCAAATTAATTTTATTTTCTTCATTTATAATATCGATAATTGATAAAATTAAAGGTTCCATAGAATCTATATTACATATATATAACTTCTTATCAAATACAACCTCTATTCTATCATCAATCTTCATCCTCATAACATTTTTAATATGATGAATATCACTATCTCTAAGTATAATTTTATCATTATATTCTTTAGCAAAATATCTTTGCATAATATCACTCCATACACAATAATTCGTAAACTAATTATAGCATATAAAAAAGAAAAACTTCTATAAATTAATAAGAAGTTTTCATACATATTTATTTAATTCTTTTATTATACTTAGTAAATTCACTATCATTATCTAAATTAGTAAGAGGAAGTTCTTTAAATAGTTCCTTTTGATCCCTAGTAAGTTTAGACGGAATAACTACATTAGTAATAACATACATATCGCCCTTCTTACCATTAACATCAGAATCAATACCCTTACCTCTTAATCTTAATTTACTATTATTTTTAGTACCATCAGGAATAGAAAGTTCTACATTACCATAAATAGTAGGAATAGTCTTCTTACATCCAAGTACAGCCTCAGTAATAGTTAGTGGAACAGTCATATATATATCATTACCATCTCTCTTAAAGAAGTCATCATCTTTAACAGTAAATTCAATATATAAATCTCCAGCAGCACCACCATTACTACCAGCTTCTCCTTTGCCAGATAGTCTAACTCTATTACCAGTATCTACTCCCTTAGGAACAGTAACAGTAAGAGTTTTAGGTTTAGTAACTCTACCCTTACCATGGCAATCAGTACAAATTCTATCAAAAGAAGTACCAGTACCACCACAATGACTACAAGTAGTTCTAGATAAAATGAACCAAACATTGTACTTTGCTGTTTAGTAACAGTTCCAGTACCTTTACATTCAGGACAAGTATGGCTACCAAATCCACCTTGACCCTTACAATTATCGCATTCATCTTCTACTTCAACTTTAATATCTCTTTTAGTTCCATGAACAGCTTCATCAAAAGATATAGTCATGCGGTATAACAAATCTGCTCCATCTTGTCTTCTATTTGAAGAAGAACGAGACGATCTGCCACCAAACATATTACCAAACAAATCACCAAAAATATCTTCCATACCATTAAAGTCGAAACCATCAAATCCAGAAAAACCACCACTTGCATTAGTAAATGCCGCATGTCCATATTGATCATATTGACGTCTTTTACTTTCATCAGACAATACCGCATAAGCTTCTTGAACCTCTTTAAATTTTTCCGCAGCATTTTCTTCTTTAGATACATCTGGATGATACTTTTTAGCAAGTTTTCTAAAAAGCTGATTTTATTTCATCTTGACTAGCAGTCTTTGGTACTCCAAGTACCTCATAATAATCTTTTTATCCATAATTTCCTCCATACATAAGTATAAAGTTCTAGTAGTTAAAACTTTATACTAGAACTTTAACTTTTTATTTTTCTTCATATTCAGCGTCGACAACATCATCATTAGATTTTTTGTCTTCTTCTTTATTTTTCAGTAGTGTTTTTCATTAGTAGCATTTTGATTCTTAGCAGCTTCTTCATAAACTTTAGTAGCAAGTGCATTAGCTTTCTCTAATAACTTATCTTTAGCTTTGTTAATATTTCTTCAGCATCTTCACCTTCTAGTGCTTTCTTAGTATCACTAATTAAATCTTCAGCTTCCTTCTTATCGCTATCACTAACTTTATCACCTAAGTCTTTAATAGCCTTTTCTGTCATATTAATAATTTGTTCTGCTTCATTTTTAGCATCTGCTAATTCTTTCTTCTTAGCATCTGCTTCCTTTATTCTTTTCTGCTTCTTTCATCATCTTATCGATTTCTTCATCACTTAATGTATTAGTAGCAGTAATAGTAATTGATTGTTCTTTTTGAGTACCTAAATCTTTTGCTTTAACATTTACAATACCATTTGCATCTATATCAAATGTTACTTCTATTTGTGGTACACCTCTAGGTGCAGGTGGAATGTTAGTAAGTTGGAAGTTACCAAGGGTCTTATTATCATTAGCCATAGGTCTTTCACCTTGTAATACATGGATATCAACAGCAGGTTGATTATCAGCAGCTGTTGAGAACACTTGACTCTTACTTGTAGGAATTGTAGTATTTCTAGGTATCAATGTAGTCATAACACCGCCTAATGTTTCAATACCAAGTGATAATGGTGTTACATCTAGAAGTACGATATCATTAACATCTCCTGTTAATACTCCACCTTGAATAGCGGCTCCCATAGCTACTACTTCATCAGGGTTAACCTCTTTAGAAGGTTCTTTTCCAAGTTCTTTCTTAACAAGTTCTTGTACACAAGGAATTCTAGTAGAACCACCAACTAATAATACTTTATCAATATCTTTAGCAGTAAGTTTAGCATCTTTCATAAGCTTTTCTTACTGGTTCAGTAGTAGATTCTACTAAATCACTAATTAAGTCTTCAAATTTAGCTCTAGTTAAACTCATATTTAAATGAATAGGTCCATCTTCTCCTTGAGATATAAATGGTAATGAAATTTCAGTAGTAGTCATACCACTAAGATCCTTTTTTTAGCTTTTTCAGCAGCATCTTTAACTCTTTGCATAGCCATTTTATCGTTAGATAAGTCTATACTAGTTTCTTTCTTGAATTCACTTACAATGTAATCCATAACTCTTTCATCAAAGTCATCACCACCTAAATGGTTATTACCACTAGTTGATTTAACTTCAAATACACCATCACCTAATTCTAGGATAGATACATCAAATGTACCACCACCTAAGTCATAAACAAGAACAGTTTGTGCTTTTATCTTGTTTATCTAGTCCATAAGCAAGAGCTGCTGCTGTTGGTTCATTAATAATTCTTTCTACTTCTAAACCAGCAATCTTACCAGCATTTTTAGTAGCTTGTCTTTGACTATCGTAAAAATATGCTGGTACTGTAATAACAGCTTTAGTTACAGTCTCTCCCTAAATATGCCTCAGCAGTCTTCTTTAAGTCACCAAGTATCATAGCAGATACCTCTTCTGGAGAATATTCTTTTCCATTAGCAGATACTTTTTCACTAGTACCCATTTTTCTTTTAATTGAAGAAATAGTATCTTTGTTAGTAACCATTTGGTTTTTAGCCTTTTGACCTACAATTATATCTCCATTTTTAAATGCTACTACCGAAGGAGTAGTTCTAGCACCTTCTGGATTAGTGATAACCTTAGCTTCACCACCCTCATATACAGATACACAACTATTTGTAGTACCTAAATCAATTCCTATAATTTTACTCATATTTATCATTTCCTTTCATTATTTTTTATCTTTATAATCAAATACTCTTTAATATTATCATTTTTATTTGAAGTATTATTCTTATTCATTTTAATATTACTATAAATAATAATACTAAGCATTAAACAAGTATAATAGGCAATAACCATATCATAAATTTAACTGCAAGTATCGATAATATAATAGCAATAATAATATAAATAATTTCTTTTTAATTTTATCTTTATTCATATTATTCACTTACCTTTACCATAGCGGTTCTAAGCACTTTATCTTTATACATATAGCCTTTCTGAAGAACTTCAGTAACAGTACCAGGTAAGATACCATCTTTATTATTATCAACAGCTATAGCTTGATGATAAGCAGGATCGAATGGCTTATTTAATGGATCCATTTCTTTAACTTCAAACTTAGCAAGCAAATCCTTAATTTGTTTATACATAAGTTTAAATCCAAGAAGAAACTTAGAAACCTCATCATCCAAATTATCATCATCCATATTAATAGCTCTTTCAAAATTATCTAATATTGGAAGAAAGCCTTTAAAATATCTTCTTCAGCATATTTAATAATTCTTGAAGTCTCTTCATCTTTTTCTTCTTTTATAATTAACAAGTTCAGCTTGACTTCTTAAAAGAGCATCTTCTAATTTCTTAATTTTATCAAGATTATTATCTTCTATTTTTTCATCACAAGAGCATTTCTCATTACAATTACATTCTTCATCATCGCAAGAACATTCTTCATCACAAGAACATTTACACTCTTTCTTTTTTAACTCTTCATTTTTTTTTTTTTTTATGTTTTTTATCTTTATTCTCCATTTTCTCCTCCTAAATTATTTTTTATATAATCAAGAAGAGCAACAACTCTATCATATTCCATTCTCTTAGGACCAATAATCGCTATTGTTCCTTCTTCTCCATTAATATTATATTTAGTTTTAATAACTGAAACATCATCTGTAAGTTCTGTTTCACTACCAACATAAATATTTATTCCATTATCTTCTTCCTTCATTTTAGAAATACTATCTATATCTTCAAATTTACTAAGTATTTCTTTTACCTTATCAATATTACTAAATTCCGGTTGTTTTAAGCATATTATTTCTTCCACCAAAATGAACATCTTCATTAGCAGAAGTAAATTCATGAAATGCATCATAGAAGGTATTATAAAGTACTTCATATTGACCAACATAATCTTTTATAATTGGTTTTACTTCATACTCTAGTTTTTCACTTACCTCATTAATAGGAGTTCCAACCACTAACTTATTAATAAGTTCTACAGTCTTCTTTATTTCCTCTTTAGATACAACAGTAGGGTAAGCTAAGTATCTTATGCTGTACAATACCTTTGTCCGTAATAACAATAGATAAAATCTTATCATCATCAAGAGGTACAGCTTCTACTTTCATAAGTTTATTAGAAGAAGAAGCATTACCAAGTACAACAGCAGTGTAATTAGTTATCTCACTAACAATTTCTATACTTCTTTTAATTGTATCATTAAGATCAAGTGAATTATTATGAAATATAGTTTGCAATTTAAGCATATCTTCTCCAGTCATATTTTTTAGGAGTCATAAGATTATCAACATAATACTTATAACCTTTTTCACTAGGAATTCTACCAGAAGCAAAATGATTCTTTTCAAGCAAACCATAATCCTCAAGTATCACCATTTCATTTCTAATAGTAGCAGAAGAACACTTAAGCTTTTTTACAAATATGATTAGAACTTACAGCTTTAGCAGTTTTAATATATTCTTCAACAATAACTTTTAGTATCTCTTTTTGTCTATTAGTGATCACAATATCACTTCCTTTAGCAATCATTATTTCCATTGCTAATATCATTATAATATTTTAGTAATAATGATATGTTTAATGATAAAGTTGTATTTGATATGATGATTGATGGTACTAAGAGTATTAAAGATAATTATAAATATTTTAATATTACTAGTGATGGTTTAATTATATATTTTAATAGATATCAAATAGCTCCATACTACTATGGGGATTATAGTATTACTATTTCTTATAATTATTTAAATTTAAGTATTTGAAATATTTTATTTATATGATAAAATTAAATAAAGGAGAATTGATAAAATGAATATAAAATTATTTAAGAAAGCTATTCTTTTAATACATGGTTTTGCTGGTGGTAGTTATGATTATAATAGTCTAAATAATGATTTAGAATTATATAATAGTTTTGATGTATTTACTTTTACTTTACCAGGACATGAAAGAATGATTATTGATAAGGTAACTAGGAAAGATTGGATTAAAAAGGCTGAAGATGAATTAGAAAAAATAATAAATGCTGGTTATAGTGAAGTATATATAATTGGTCATAGTATGGGTGGTGTTATTGCTTCATATTTAGCAAGTAAATATAAACAAGTTAAAAAACTAGTACTAGCTGCTCCTGCCTTTCATTACTTAGCTTTTAAAGGAGATAAAGTTGATGTTTTTAGAAAGTATTAAAAAAACTTCCTAATTTATTTAAGAATTATAATCCTGAAGAAGTATTATCTAGGTTATTTAAAGTACCTGCTCCTACGATTAGGGAATTTATGAAGTTAGTTGAAGAACATACTGGAGACGTTAAAAATATTACTTGCCCTACTTTAATATTACATGGTGATAAAAGATGATATTGTACCATATGATTCTGTATTATATGTTTATGATAATATTAAATCTAAGAGTGTTACTTTAATTGAATTAAAGACTTTAACTCATGATTTATTTATGAATGATAGATATGAAGAAGTAAAGGGTTTAATTATTAAATTCTTTAAAACGATACCTATTGATAAGAAAATACAAAAAAAAGATATAAGAAAAGAGACTCATTATAAAGTCTCTTTTACTTTTTATATCCTCTTACTGATAATACTAACATACTAATAATTATTAGATAATTATATAAATTATTTTGTTCTACTCCAGTTTGAGGAGGTAATTCTTCAATATCTCCAGTACCCATAGTATTAGTATAAATATATTCTACATATATAGTATCATCTATATAAGTACCATTTTCATTGCCATTAATTTCTTTTTAAACTATAACCAAAGAAATCTTTTTCTTCAGTATTATATTCTTTACCTACTAAATCAATAGTTTTAACTTCAGTAGTAAGTTCGTTACCATCAGTATCCTTATAAGTAGCAATTACTACACCATAAGGTACTTTATCAGTAACTTTGTCTTCATCAGTAATTTCATTATTACCATAAATTAATCTTGATTCAACTTTATTAGTAACTTCACTACCTATATTTGTATATCTTAATTTAATATCAAATGATTCATTTATTACTTGATTATTTTCATCTATATTATATGTTTCTTTACATGTAATTACTTTTCCATCTAAAGTACATCTCTTATCCATAGAAGTAATAACTACATTATATGGTAATGTATCAGTAAGTTCTAAAAAGTAACTTCTCCAACATAATTTTCTATTTTACCATTATAACTTAATACATAATTGTATTCTGAATTAATATCAGTAATTTGATTCTTTTGTAATTTAGTTACATCATTTTCAGTTATTTCACCATTATTTTTAATATAATTATAAATAACTGTAATAGTAGAACCTGCTACAAACTTACCACTAGCATTATCAGGCAAAGTTTTAGTATCTAATGTATATCCATAGAATGATTTAGCACTAGTCTCATAGCTTACTCCACCTAAATTAGTTTTAGTATCTTCTACTTCCAATATAGTGTTGCCACTTATATGTTTTACTACTAAACTTCCTTTTTAATACTTCGGTTTCAGTTTCAGTCTCTTTAGATGGAATTTTGTTACCATCTAAATCTACTACTGTTTGAGCTTTATTAATAATTTTATCAGAGTCAATTCCTATAAATACTAACTCTAAGTTAAATGATGCATTAACTTCAAATACGCCATTTATATAGTCTTCCTCTGTTATATTATTATACTCTTTAATACAAGTAATAGTTTTATTACCATCATATGTACAAGTACTAGGTAATTTAGATTTATTAATATTAATAGTATAAGGTAACATATCTTTAACTATTAATTTAGCATTTCCTACATAATCTTTTATTTTAGCAGAACTACTTATAGTATAATTAAATACTCCATCAATACTATTAATAGTATTAGGGCCTGTTTTCTCTACTTTAGGTTCTTCTACAGTACCATCATTCTTAGTATAGTAATATGTTACTGTTATTTTACCTTCAGTATATTTACCATCTTTATTTTCAGGTAATTTATTTTCATTTAATGTATATCTAATATTTCTTTAGGACTAGTGGTATAATTAGTACCTGCTAGTTTTTCTCCTAATTCTTCTTTTTGGAGCAATTTCATTATTAGTATTTTCATCTTTAAATAATACTTCTACAGTACCTTTAATTTCTACATTAACATCTTCAGAATCTTCAGTTCCATCAGTAGTAGTATTATTAACAATTGTAACACCACTAGCTATATTAGTTAACTTATCACCATTAACACTTATATAGTCATTATATTTTACCATATATTCAATAGTAACATTAATAGATAAGCACTCATATATTTATCTATATTATAAATCTTAGTCCAAGTAATAGTATTATTTTCTTCATTATATATACCGTTATTTAAAACACTATTATTAACATCTATACTTTGTGGTAATGTATCAGTAATAGTAACTCTTACTACATCACCTTCTCTAACATTATTAAGTATTGTATTATAATTTATTGTGTAACCAACTTTATTATCTAAACTTGTTACAGTATTCATATTTGCTTTTTTAGTAATAGCTTCATCAGTATAACTAAATTTTTAGCAGTATATAAAACATTTATAACATTCTTAGAAATATCTGTTGAAATAACAAGACTTTCTGGATTTACGCTATTAAATTCATAGCCATTTTCTGCATCAGCAAGATAAGCATTCTTATCATTATCATTTAGAGTGATAACATCACCCTTATGAGCACTTCTTGTATCACTAGAACCTAAATAATTTCTATCATTAGATTAGTTATTTCATCTTTATAATAATTAATAACATAATTATATGTATTTTTGTACCCAATATACTTCGGCACTTTCACTACTTGTAATAGGATTTGTTAATCCATCACCAGTTAATGTAAATGAATTATTATTATGATTACCATTAGTTCTATACCAACCAGTAGCACTATCTTTATCTTTTATTTCAATATTAAATGAATATACTTTTTTCTTCTTCAGTAATATCACCAACTTTAATAGTTACATCTTTTTACCATTAACAGTAATATCTTGACTATCTTTAGTACCTTCAACATACTTAAAGTTATCTCCAATTACATCTGTTAATACACCATTGGTAGCAGCAATAGAAGTTTTTATATCCTCAAATATAGTCTTAAAGCTATCTGCTATACCTGTTGAATTTGCTTCTTTATAAAATCCTTTTTCTTCTTTGTTATACTCATAATAATAATCTCTGTAGCCATAAACTTTAGTCATAGTAGTATCAGAAGATATTTTTTAAGGACATCTTTAGCAGTAGCATCATTTTCGATACCATAACCAATAGAGAACACTGTTATTTTATTGTCATTCTTAGCTTCATATGCTCTATCCATTGCTCTATCAGTGGCACTCTTGCCATTACTACCACCACCACTAGTAGGTTGACCATCACCAATTACAACAATATACTTTTTGAGCATTTGGATCAGTTATCTCTTTTAATTTATCAATAGCATTACTTTAATCCTGCTTGTAAGTTTGTATTTCCTTCAGGATGCCCGAAATCACGAGCTGTTAATGCAGTATGACTAAACTTGGTAGCATTACTAGCACTTCCTGAAAAAAGTAACCAAAGAAATATTAGTATTTTCTACTTTAGATAAACTATCAGAAAAATTAATTGCACCATTAACAGCACTTTCCCATTTATCTTGTATTAAAGCATTAGGCTTTTCGCCTCTATTATAATTACCTCTACAAGTAATTTTTGTACCATCAGCAGCAGTGTAATGAACATTCCAATTATCTTTAGATATGTAAGAATATCCATTTTATCACTATCACAAATCATACTACCAGAAGTATCAAATACAACTACTACATATACTGGTTTTGTAACTGTAGTAGAATCTTCCTTGTTCTTTCCTTTCACTCTTAGTTCAACATTATATATTCCATTTTCAGCATCTAATTTAGTAACTGTCTTGGTAACTAGTGCTTCATCAGTTTCATAATCACCAGAATATATAGTTGCATTATTGCCATCATTTACTACTTTATTATTAATACCAACATCACCTTTAACTGGTTCTCTATTAGATATTTCATCATGATATATAGAATAAATAGCATTAGACAAAGAAGAAGTAGAACAAGCACTCTTAGTAGATAAATAAATACCTTCTTCTTCCATAGCATGAATAAAAGTTTCAGGCTTAATTCCCTTCAAACTAAAAATTAATTATATAAGGAATACTATTTATAGTACTATTAATATGTATATCATCATATTTATTTAAATTATCTTTAATAATATTATTAATTTTACTAACATATTCATAATTACTATCAACATTTTTCTTTCCTCCATATTATCATTATATAGAAGGAAAAGAAAAAAAGCAAGAACTACTTGCTTACTGGAAGTACTGATATACTTCTTGCTATATTTAATAGTTCTTGCTTAGATAATTTATCACTAACTACATAATATTCTATATTATTATCAATCCAATTTACTGAATTATCATTAACTATAGCCACAGTTGAAGCCATTAATTCAAGTTCACCATATGTAGGAACTATTAAATGTTCTTTTCTTTAGCAATAGTCTCTTCTATTAGCATAAATGGATTATCACCATCAAATGTTAATATTAATCTTTCCCCATTATCTTTACTTACCTTCTCCTTATTAGATAAATGTGTATTAGAAGGAAGATACATAGGATAAATAACATCTTCTATACTACTAGTTTCTTCTGTTTTAGTACTATCTTTTGTTCTTTATTATTATTAGTATTAGTATTTTTATTTTTTCAGTAGTAGTATTATCTTCACTAGAGTATTATCTTCTTTATATTTGTTCATGATTATTAACTGTATTTACCAAACTAACCTTATAATTATCTTTTTTCTTTATATGATACATTAACATTATAAGTATATACATCTTCATTATTAACAATTTCCAATGTTCCATCAACATAATAAGCTTTAGAATCATTAATTTTCTTAGTTAAATCCTTAATAACATCACTCTCACTATTTTTACCACATCCACTAATAGCAAATACACCAATTATCATTATCAAAAACAATAACTTTTTTTTTTCATTCTTCACCTTCCTTTTTCTTTCTCTAAATTATATTAAATAAAATTTCTTATATGATGAATAATTTAT
>VOFC01006765.1_pt1 | contig 24728 bp, 42 predicted proteins | sample 5384161 | NCBI WGS metagenome assembly VOFC01 (sample SAMN12384722, study PRJNA508395) | human gut metagenome | isolation source: healthy gut B | host: Homo sapiens | reverse complement strand
TTTAGGATGCTATCCATGAGATGCTGGCTAATGACGGGCCGTTCCTGTTGGAGGCTTGTGTGATAGAAGAGGGAAATGTATTGCCGATGACACCTCCGGGAAGCTCGGTGAATCAGATGTTACTGGAATGCTAATTTAATAATTATGGATAAGACATTATATACATTAATCGTTCATTCAGAAAATATCGCCGGTTTGCTGAATCAGATTACGGCTGTGTTTACTCGTCGCCAAATCAATATCGAAAGTCTTAATGTTTCTGCGTCTTCCATCAAGGGAGTGCATAAATATACTATTACTGTCTGGACTACTCAGGATGTGATAGAAAAGGTGGTGAAGCAGATTGAGAAGAAAATAGATGTTTTGCAGGCACATTATTTTACTGATAGTGAGATTTATCAGCATGAGATTGCTTTGTACAAGGTTTCTACTCCTGAATTTCAGGAGAATCCTATGGCATCTAAAGTTATCCGCCGTTATAGTGCCCGCATTGTAGAAGTAAATCCGGTTTTCTCTATTGTTGAAAAGAATGGAATGAGTGAGGAAATTACTGCTCTTTATGAGGAGTTGCGCGGATTGGGATGTGTGTTGCAGTTTGTACGTTCGGGACGTGTGGCGATTACTACCAGCTGTTTCGAGCGTGTGAACGAATATCTGACCCAACGCGAGGAAAAGTATCGCCAGCAAAAAACGGAATAATGATGAGTGAGAATAAAGTAGGAACATACAGATTTGTGGCAGAACCCTTTCACTGTGATTTCAGTGGAAAGTTGACTATGAGTGTGCTGGGTAACCATTTGCTGAATTGTGCCGGCTTTCATGCTGCCGACCGGGGATTTGGAATTGCTACACTCAATGAGAATCATTATACATGGGTACTTTCCCGTTTAGCTGTAGAGTTAGAGAATATGCCTTGTCAATATGAGGGATTCAGTATTCAGACATGGGTGGAGAACGTGTATCGCCTTTTTACAGACCGTAATTTTGCAATTTTGGATAAGGAAGGAAAAGCTGTCGGATACGCCCGTTCCGTATGGGCGATGATCAGTATGGAAACTCGCAAACCAGCTGACTTGCTTACGCTTCACGGAGGTAGTATCACTGATTATGTATGCGATAAGGAATGTCCTATAAGCAAGCCCGGTCGTATTAAGGTGACAGAGAAAACTCCGGTTTCTGAATACCAGACCAGATATAGCGATATTGATATTAATGGTCATGTGAACAGTATTAAGTATATAGAACATATTCTCGACCTGTTTCCTATAGAATTTTTTAAGGAGAAACGGATTAAACGTTTTGAGATGGCTTATGTAGCTGAAAGTTATTATGGTGATATATTGAGTTTCTACCGCGAGGAAGTGGGGGAGAAAGAATATGATATAGAGGTGAAGAAGAATGGCACAGATGTTGTCGTTCGCAGTAAGGTGATATTTATTTAGAATCTAATTTTTAATTTTTAATTTATAATTTAAAATGGCACAATTGAATTTTGGCGGCGTTACAGAAACTGTAGTTATCCGCGATGAATTTCCTTTGGAAAAAGCACGTGAAGTATTGAAAGATGAAACAATCGCTGTAATCGGTTATGGTGTGCAGGGACCGGGGCAGTCTTTGAATCTCCGGGACAATGGTTTCAATGTTATCGTTGGTCAACGTCCGGGAAAAACATATGATAAAGCAGTTGCTGACGGATGGGTTCCGGGTGAAACTCTGTTTGGTATTGAAGAGGCTTGTCAGAAAGCGACTATCGTAATGTGTCTGTTATCTGATGCAGCTGTTATGTCTGTATGGCCGACTATCAAACCTTGCTTGACTCAAGGCAAGGCACTTTATTTCTCTCATGGCTTTGCTATTACTTGGAGTGACCGTACAGGGGTAGTTCCTCCTGCTGATATTGATGTGATCATGGTAGCTCCTAAAGGGTCGGGTACTTCACTGCGTACCATGTTCTTGGAAGGTCGTGGTTTGAACTCTTCATACGCTATCTATCAGGATGTAACCGGCAAGGCTTATGAACGTACTATTGCATTGGGTATTGGTATCGGTTCAGGCTATTTGTTCGAAACTACTTTCCAGCGTGAAGCAACTTCTGACTTGACTGGTGAACGCGGTTCTTTAATGGGGGCTATCCAAGGATTGTTGTTGGCTCAGTATGAAGTATTGCGTGAAAACGGACATAGTCCTTCTGAAGCATTTAATGAAACTGTAGAAGAATTAACCCAGTCATTGATGCCTTTGTTTGCTAAGAATGGTATGGACTGTCATGGGAGTGTCGAAATCAAGAATCCCCGATAGCGTACTTCCGGAGCAGCTTCCAGTTCTCCATGATAAAACCAGTCAGAGGGAAACTGCATGATGGCTTCATGCATTCTGTACTGTACTTTTAATAGAGAGACCGCGGAAGGTTTTTGCTGAACTACTTTTTCCATTAATGTATGATCCAATCCTCCACAGGAGGCTTCTATACATTTGATAGTCGGCGGAAGTTGACAATGATCTCCTGCAAGGATGACCCGGTCTGCTTTGCGGATAGCAATCCAGCAGGCAGCTTCGAGGGCTTGTGCAGCTTCGTCAATGAATAAAGTCGAAAAACGACGTCCGTTGAGCAGGCGGTGGTTGCTGCTGACTAGGGTAGAAGCAATCACGCGGGCACTGTCGAAAAGATCGGCATTGATTTGTATTTCCAACTCCGTGGCACGGTCGCGGAGGCGGCTCATCCGGCTGCGCATTCCTTCCCTTTCAGAATAACTTCCCCGGCGCATCCGGCTGCCCATTTCGCGGATAGATTTACGGATTCCCCAAAGCTCCGGATAGGCAGGATGACTTTCGAACCGGCGTTCGTAGGTGGATGAAAGCATTTTGTCATTGACCCGGGTTGGATTACCAATGCGGAGCACAGGGACACCCCGATCCACCAGTTTCTCACAAATCCAGTCGACAGCCGTGTTGCTTTGTGCACAGACCAGCACTTGTGGTTCCCGGTGTAATGTTTCGTAAATCGCTTCGACAAGAGTCGTTGTCTTTCCGGTTCCCGGAGGACCATGGACAATGGCGACATCACGCGTGCATAATACTTTGTTGACGGCTGTCTCCTGTGTACTGTTCAGCCACGGAAAACGGACAGGGTATAATTCACGGAATCCCGGCTTTTGTGTACCCAACAAAATGTCGCGCAGTTCCGCTAGGCGGTTGTCTTTGGCGCGTATCGTGTCTTCCAGTGCCTCGAACATGGCCCGGTACGATGTTTCGTCAAAATAAAGTTGTACCCCCAGTATACCGTCAGTTTGCAGTTCCGCTAAAGCTCCCGCTCCGGGGAGTACAACGACCATTCGTTCTTCGTCGGCAAAGCTGACAGTAGCGATGAAATTCATGTACTTCACTTTTCCTTCGAATGACTGGTGGAAAAAGCAAACAGGACGGCCGAACTCAAAGGAATGCTCTATTTCTTTATTTTCGGTCCGTGTAATATCTATTACAAGTTGATTCAGAGAATTGTAGTAGCTTCGACCGGGAGAGACGGGATACCAGCACAGACCGCGTTTCACTTTACGGGCAATACCCATTGTTTCAGTTTGTCGCTTGAATTCCTCTTTTTCGTGTTCATACTCCATGCGTAGCAGGAGTTGCTGTTGCTGAAGGTCGATGATTGGACTTTTCGGATGATTATTCATAATAGGTGCAAAGGTAACGAATCTTCTTTTTGGATAGAAAAAATATTTCATTTTGTTAAACAATCCTCGAACCCCGTTCGTTATTTTAATAGATAGACTAAAAAAACAAAAAGTAATATGGTATATGATATGACTATGTTAGAAGCTTTTTATTCTGCTTATAAAGGAAAAGTGGAACACGTGCGGGCTGTTTTGAAACGCCCTTTGACGTTAGCCGAGAAGATTCTGTATGCTCATCTGTATGATGTAGCCGATTTGAAAAGATTACAAACGGGGGAGGATTATGTGAACTTCCGTCCTGACCGTGTGGCTATGCAGGATGCAACTGCACAGATGGCATTGCTACAGTTTATGAATGCAGGAAAGGATGAGGTGGCTGTTCCTTCGACTGTACATTGCGACCATTTGATACAGGCTTATAAAGGTGCAAAGGCGGATATTGCTACGGCAAGACTGACTAATGAAGAAGTATACGACTTCCTCCGCGATGTATCTTCCCGTTATGGCATCGGTTTCTGGAAACCGGGAGCAGGTATCATCCATCAGGTAGTGCTGGAGAACTATGCTTTTCCCGGCGGTATGATGGTGGGAACAGACTCTCATACGCCCTAATGCAGGCGGTCTGGGCATGGTGGCTATCGGTGTTGGTGGCGCGGATGCTGTGGATGTGATGACAGGAATGGAATGGGAACTGAAAATGCCAAGGATTATTGGTGTTCGCCTGACCGGAAAATTGAGCGGCTGGACTTCCCCGAAAGACGTCATTCTGAAGCTTGCAGGGATTCTGACCGTAAAAGGAGGAACGAACTCCATCATCGAATATTTTGGTCCCGGAACCGAATCCCTTTCTGCTACCGGGAAAGCTACCATTTGCAATATGGGTGCCGAAGTTGGAGCTACTACCTCTTTATTCCCCTTTGACGGGCGCATGGCTACTTATTTGAGAGCTACCGGAAGAGATTGTGTAGTCGATTGGGCTGAATCTGTTGATGCAGACCTTCGTGCAGACGACATTGTGACCGACGAACCATCCAACTATTACGATCGTGTAATTGAAATAGACTTGTCAGAACTCGAACCTTATATAAACGGGCCGTTTACACCGGATGCCGCTACTCCTATCTCTGAATTTGCAGAAAAAGTGTTATTGAACGGCTATCCCCGTAAAATGGAGGTGGGCTTGATCGGTTCCTGTACCAATTCTTCTTATCAGGATTTGAGCCGTGCAGCTTCTCTGGCAAAGCAGGTGACAGAAAAGAATTTGAGCGTCGCTTCTCCGCTGATCGTCAATCCGGGTTCGGAGCAAATTCGGGCTACTGCCGAAAGAGACGGCATGATTGAGGCTTTTGAACGGCTGGGAGCCACGATTATGGCAAATGCTTGTGGACCTTGTATCGGTCAGTGGAAACGTCAGACGGACGATCCGACACGGAAAAACTCAATCGTCACCTCTTTTTCAATCGTAATTTTGCCAAACGTGCTGACGGTAATCCCAACACCTATGCGTTTGTAGCTTCTCCGGAACTAACGATGGCGTTAACGATAGCCGGTGATCTCTGTTTCAACCCGTTGAAAGACAGATTGGTGAATCATAACGGAGAAAAAGTGAAACTCTCCGAGCCTGTAGGAGATGAACTTCCTTTGAAAGGTTTTGAACAGGGAAATGAGGGATATATTGCCCCCACGGAGCAAAAACGGAAATCAGGGTAAAACCGGATTCCCAACGTCTCCAGCTTCTGACTCCTTTCCCGGCATGGGACGGACAGGACTTGCTGAACATGCCTTTATTGATTAAAGCACAGGGGAAAATGTACGACCGACCATATTTCCATGGCCGGGCCGTGGCTGCGCTTCCGCGGACATCTGGAAAATATATCCGACAATATGCTGATGGGAGCGGTCAATGTTTTCAATGGTGAAACGAACCGTGTTTGGAACCGTTCTACAAATACTTATGGAACAGTTTCCGGTACGGCAAAGATGTATAAGTCCGAAGGGATTTCTTCTATTGTAGTCGCTGAAGAGAACTATGGAGAAGGTTCCAGCCGTGAACATGCAGCCATGGAACCACGCTTCCTCAATGTACGTGTCATTTTGGCTAAGAGTTTTGCCCGTATCCACGAAACAAACCTGAAAAAACAAGGAATGCTTGCTCTTACTTTTGTAGATAAAGCAGACTATGATAAAATTCGGGAACACGATCTTTCTGTCCGTATCAGGCTTAGTCCATTTCGCACCGGGGCGCAATCTGACGATTATTCTTCACCACGAAGACGGAACGAAAGAAAGTTTTGAAGCGCAACATACCTATAATGAACAGCAGATAGCCTGGTTTCGTGCCGGTTCTGCCTTAAATGCAAGATAAAAAATGAGCAAAATAACCATGCAAACAGATGGTACGTTGTTGGTACCCGATGTGCCTACCGTACCTTATATTACCGGCGATGGGTAGGAGCCGAAGTGACTCCTGCCATGCAAGCCGTAGTGGACGCAGCTATCCGGAAAGCATACGGTGGCAAACGTCGTATCGAATGGAAAGAAGTGTTGGCGGGAGAACGTGCCTTCAACGCGACTGGTTCCTGGTTGCCGGATGAAACAATGGAAACTTTTCAGGAATACCTGGTAGGAATCAAAGGTCCGTTGACAACTCCTGTCGGAGGTGGAATCCGTTCGTTGAACGTAGCATTGCGTCAGACACTTGATTTATACGTCTGTCTTCGTCCGGTTCGTTGGTATCAGGGAGTACAGTCGCCTGGTCAAAGCACCGGAAAAAGTGAACATGTGCGTATTCCGTGAGAATACGGAAGATATTTATGCAGGTATCGAATGGGAAGCCGGAACACCGGAAGCTGAAAAGTTCTATCAATTCCTGAAAGACGAAATGGGCGTGACAAAAGTCCGTTTCCCGGAAACCTCTTCTTTCGGTGTGAAACCTGTATCACGTAAGGGCACGGAGCGTCTTGTGCGTGCTGCCTGCCAGTATGCGCTCGACCATCATTTGCCTTCCGTAACGCTGGTACATAAAGGGAATATCATGAAGTTTACCGAAGGCGCCTTCAAGAAATGGGGCTACGAGCTGGCGCAACGTGAATTTGGCGATGCTTTGGCAGATGGCAGACTGGTGATAAAAGATTGCATTGCGGATGCTTTCTTACAAAATACACTCCTGATTCCCGAAGAATATTCCGTGATTGCCACCCTTAACCTGAACGGAGACTATGTTTCCGATCAGTTGGCTGCAATGGTAGGCGGCATCGGTATTGCTCCGGGAGCAAATATTAACTACAAGACGGGACATGCCATTTTTGAGGCCACTCATGGCACCGCCCCCAACATTGCCGGAAAGGACATCGTGAATCCGTGTTCCATGATTCTTTCGGCGGTGATGATGCTTGAATATCTGGGATGGAAAGAAGCGGCTGCGCTGATAGAAAAGCCTTGGAACAAAGCTTCCTGGACGCTCGTGCTACACACGATTTAGCCCGTTTTATGCCGAATGGAACCTCCCCTCTCTACTTCCGCTTTCACTCGTGAGATCGTGGAAAGAATTGAAAAATAAAAGTAACGAATTTGCAGAGAACTTTCTTTATATGATGAAGCATGAAAACTATTCCGAACTGGATGCCCGTATGCTCGACCTTCTCCTGATTATCCAGGCAGAACATGGTGGTGGTAACAACTCAACCTTTACAGTACGTGTAACATCTTCTACCCGTACAGATACTTACAGTTCTATTGCTGCTGGTATCGGTAGTTTAAAGGGTCCTTTGCATGGTGGTGCCAATATCAAGGTTATCAATATGTTCCACCACTTGAAAGAAGCTATCAAGGATTGGGGTAATGTAACTGAACTTGATACTTACCTTAAGCGAATGCTCAACAAGGAGGCTTATGACAAGACAGGTCTCATTTATGGTATCGGTCATGCGGTCTATACTTTGAGTGACCCACGTGCCGTTGAACTGAAGCGCCTGGCAGGTGAACTTGCCAAGGAAAAGGGTAGAGAAGACGAGTATAATTTCCTGAAGCTGATAGAGCAGGAAGGTATCAAATGTCTGCAGGAACACCGTGGAGGCAGCAAGCCAGCGTGTGCGAATCTTGATTTCTACAGTGGCTTTATCTATGAAATGATTGGTTAATATCGGTATGACTATGAATGCATTTAATCTGTTTTTGGGCTAATGAGCCTGATCGCTCTGATTGTTTTATTGCCCTTTTACTTTGTGAAAGCCGGATATGGTATTTTTCGTACATGCTTCGTGGGGTGTGGCTATTTCCAATAAGCTAGCTTGGATATTAATGGAGGCCCCTGTTTTTTAGTTATGTGTTGATGTGGGTGCATTCGGAACGCCGTTTTGATCCCGTCATACTGATGTTCTTCATATTCTTCCAGATTCATTATTTTCAGCGTGCTTTCATTTTCCTCTATTGCTGACCGAAAGAAAGTAAAATGCCGTTAGCAATCATGTCAATGGGATTCTTTTTAATTTGTTGAATGGCTATATGCAAGGAAAATGGATTTTCATCTTGCGCCTGAAACGAATGTATCGGCATTGTTGGTTCACTTCACCATGGTTTATTCTCGGAACTCTGCTTTTTTACTGGTATGCTGGTGAACTGGCACTCGGATTATATCATCCGGCATTTGCGAAAGCCGGGAGATACCCGCCACTATCTGCCTCAAAAAAGGAATGTACCGTTATGTTACTTCCGCCAACTACTTCGGCGAAATAGTAGAGTGGGCAGGCTGGGCGATACTCACTTGTTCACTTTCCGGACTTGTTTCTTTGGTGGACGATCGCTAACCTTGTTCCCGCGTGCCAACGCAATCTGGCACCGTTACCGCGAAGAATTCGGTGATGCAGGGGGAGAACGGAAACGAGTGTTCCCTTTTTCTTTATTAAGGCTATCACGACTTTATGACAAAAAAATATCATACTACTATGAAATCTAAAGTTTTTACCCCGGTCACTTTTGGACCTTTGACACTTCGCAACCGGACCATTCGTTCGGCAGCTTTTGAAAGTATGTGTCCGGGAACGCCCCTCACAAATGTTGTTGGATTATCACCGTTCGGTAGCCGCAGGCGGGGTTGGCATGACGACGGTTGCTTATGCTGCCGTGACACAAAGCGGGCTTTCTTTTGACCGCCAATTATGGTTACGATCTGTCCATAATTCCCGGTTTACGCGAAGTGACCGACGCCATACACGATGAGGGTGCCGCAGCAGGTATACAAATCGGTCATTGCGGTAATATGTCCCATAAAAATTTATGGGTGTCACTCCTATATCCGCATCTTCCGGTTTCAATCTCTATTCTCCTACGTTTGTGCGTGGAATGGAAAAAGAAGGAGTTGCCGGAAATGGCGAAAGCGTATGGAAATGCAGTCAATCTGGCGAGGAAAGCCGGGTTCGACGCCGTGGAAGGTGCATGCCGGACACGGATATCTGATCAGCCAGTTCCTGTCCCCTACACCAATCATCGGAAAGACGAATACGGCGGCTCGCTCGAAAACCGGATGCGCTTTATGGAAATGGTGATGAACGAAGTGATGAAAGCTGCCGGTCGCGATATGGCGGTGCTTGTAAAATGAATATGCGCGACGGTTTCAAAGGTGGAATGGAGATAGACGAATCCATACAAGTGGCCAAACGTCTGTTGGAACTTGGCGCTCATGGATTGGTGTTGAGTGGTGGTTTTGTCAGTCAAAGCGCCGATGTATGTAATGAGAGGTGCCATGCCGATTCGTTCGATGTCTTACTATATGAATTGTTGGTGGCTGAAATACGGAGTCCGTATGTTTGGCAAATGGATGATCCCCTCTGTACCCTTCAAAGAGGCTTATTTCCTTGAAGATGCACTGAAATTCCGTGCGGCTCTTCCGGATGCGCCGTTGATTTATGTCGGTGGTCTTGTTTCCCGTCAGAAAATAGATGAAGTGCTCGATTCCGGTTTTGATGCCGTGCAGATGGCGAGAGCGTTACTCAACGAACCGGGATTCGTGAACCGGATGAAACAGGAGCAACAAGCACGCTGCAACTGTGGACACAGTAATTATTGCATAGGACGTATGTATACGATAGAAATGGCTTGTCATCAACATTTGAAAGAACAATTACCTTCCTCTTTACAAAAAAGGAGATTGATAAACTGGAGAAAAAATGAGTGAAATGAAATGGGCAATCATCACCGGTGCGGACGGAGGAATGGGAACAGAAATAACACGTGCCGTAGCCACAGCCGGCTATCATGTCATAATGGCTTGTTATCATCCGAAGAAAGCGGAGGTTGTTCGTGAACGTTTGAGCAAGGAAACAGGAAACCCGGATTTGGAAGTAATGGCTATCGATTTATCTTCTATGCAATCCGTAGTTGCTTTTGACCAGTCAGATCTTAGAAAGGAATCTTCCCATCTCTTTGTTAATGAATAATGCCGGAACGATGGAGACAGGTTTTCATACTACTTCCGAAGGATTCGAACGAACGGTAAGTGTGAACTACATGGGACCTTATTTGCTTACCCGGAAATTAATTCCGCTGATGGTGCGTGGAGCGCGTATCGTAAATATGGTTTCCTGTACATACGCAATCGGCAAGCTCGACTTCCCAGATTTCTTTCATAGAGGGAAAACGGGAACGTTTTGGAGGATTCCTGTTTACAGTAACACGAAGCTGGCTTTATTATTGTTTACTTTCGAACTTTCCGAGCAACTTCGAGAGAAGGGGATTAGCGTCAATGCTGCCGATCCGGGAATTGTTTCTACTGATATCATCACTATGCACAAGTGGTTCGATCCGTTGACGGATATTTTTTTCCGTCCTTTTATCCGTAAACCCAAGAAAGGGGCTTCTACGGCAATCGGTTTACTGTTGGACGAAAAGGAAGCCGGTGCGACAGGGCAACTGTATGTCAATAACCACCGGAAAAATCTGTCTGATAAATACACGAATCATGTGCAGAAAGAGCAGTTGTGGGAGATAACGGAACGTGCGTTGGCGAGTTGGCTGAAGTAGGGTTTCTTTTCTTTTTTTATTTTAAATTATCCAGTAATTACATATATATAGGTATTGTGTATATCTATATGTTTAATATTTGTTGTCTTATTTTTACCAATAGATAGGGATTGTTTAGCACTTCTTTTTTCTGCTTACCTTTGCATCGCTTTTAGAACAATGAAAAGGTTATAAAGTAAAAAGGAGATGAGCAATAAATATTTTTTAGTTTTTCTGGCATTCTTGTTTTCCGTATCCGTATATTCACAACAGGGGCGTCATCGTAGACTAGTTTAATTTCGGGCAGAGTGATGTCCACAGAAAAAGAAGTGAGTGGATTTTGCGACAGTTTATCTGAAAGGAACCAACCAAGGATGCTATACAGATGAAAAAAGGTATATATCATTTGAAAACGACAGCAGGTGAATATACACTCGTCGTTTCGGCTATCGGTTATCAAACGGTAGAAAAGAAAGTTAAATTAGCTAAGGGAGAAAGAATAAAAGTAAACGTCACTATCGCGCCGGCGGTAAAAGAACTGGGAGAGGTGCTGGTCACGACATCCGAGTCGGCCGTGTGAATCAATCTGCTTTTAATGCGGTAGCCATTGATGCGAAGAAATTGCATAATAGTACGCAGACTTTGGCGGGTGCACTGACTAAAGTGCCCGGTGTAAAACTCCGCGAATCAGGTGGAGTGGGATCGGATATGCAATTGTATATCGATGGCTTTAGCGGGAAACATGTGAAAATCTTCATTGACGGAATACCGCAAGAAGGGGCCGGTGCTGCATTCGATTTGAATAATGTTCCTATTAATTATGCAGATCGCATAGAGGTCTACAAAGGTGTGGTTCCCGTAGGATTCGGTACCGATGCCATTGGGGGAGTGGTTAATATTGTCATCAACAAACAACCCGGGAAGTGGTTTCTGGATGCTTCTTATTCTTACGGATCGTTTAACACTCATAAGTCATACGTGCGCTTCGGACAAATATTTAAGAATGGTTTTATGTATGAAGTGAACGCTTTTCAAAATTTTTCGGATAATGATTATTATGTAGACACTTATGTACGCGACTTTGAAATCAGAGAAGATGGAAGTGTGCGTTTCCCGCCACTCGATAAAAGTAAGATTTACCATCTGAAACGTTTCAATGACCAATACCATAATGAAGCTGTGATTGGAAAAATCGGTGTGGTTGGAAAAAATGGGCGGACAGATTGGCTCTGAGCTTCAATTATTCCCATTTCTATAAAGAGTTACAAACAGGCGTTTATCAAGATGTTGTGTTCGGTGAAAAATTCCGCAAAGGACATTCATTGGCCCCTTCGTTGGAATACTACAAAAAGAAACTTATTCGTGAAAAACTGGATCTACTGCTGACTGCCAATTATAACCATAACCTCACTAATAATGTCGATACCGCTTCACGGGCTTACAACTGGCGTGGTGAGTTTTTACGAAAGGGCAGCCGGGGGAGAACAGTCTTATCAGAATAGTGAATCTAAAAACTAAGAACTGGAATGGAACGCTGAGGATGAATTATCATATCGGAGAGGCGCATACGTTTACTTTTAGCCATGTGGTAAGTGATTTTGAACGTACAAGCCGCTCTATCATAGGTGCTTCTTCCAAATTTACGGATTTTAGTATTCCTAAAATTACGCGTAAGAACGTCAGCGGGCTTTCTTACCGTCTGATGCCGTCGGACAGATGGAATGTGTCGGCATTTGCCAAATATTATCGGCAATACAACAAGGGACCGGTATCGCAGAATACGGATGGAATAGGCAACTATATCAATCTGTCTAACACGGCAAGTTCTCTTGGATATGGAGCGGCAGGTACCTATTTTTATGGAAAGATCTTCAGGTGAAACTTTCTTATGAGAAGGCTTTTCGGCTTCCGACGACGGATGAACTGTTTGGTGACGAAGACCTTGAAGCTGGCAAGATAAACCTTGAACCGGAGAAAAGCGATAATTTCAATCTGAGTTTCAGCTATAATCACCAGTTTGGCAAGAGTCATGGACTGTATGCCGAGGCCGGATTGATATATCGGGATACCAAAGATTATATAAAAAGAGGACTGGACGTGCTTGGAGGAACGAGCTATGGATATTATGAAAACCACGGTCACGTAAGGACCAAAGGGTATAATTTGTCATTGCTTTATAGCTTCTCGCATTGGTTTGATGTAGGCGGTACATTTAATTGTATTGATACCCGTGACTATGAAAAGTACCTGGCGGGCACCTCTTTGCAAGAAAGCATGCATTACAAGGTGCGTATGCCGAATCTCCCTTATCGTTATGCTAATATCAATGCTAATTTTCATTGGAATGACCTGTTTATTAAGGGAAATGTACTGACGATAGGCTATGATAGCTACTGGCAGCACGATTTTCCCTCTTTACTGGGAGAATCTCGGAGATAAAGATTCAAAGAATATGGTGCCGGAACAGTTTTCTCATAATCTGTTTTGTCCTACACCATGAAGAATGGACGTTATAATGTATCATTTGAATGTCGGAATTTCACCGATGCCCAACTGTTTGACAATTTTAGTCTGCAAAAAGCGGGGCGCGCATTCTATGGAAAGTTCAGAGTGTTTTTCGGTAAAATAATAAGAGTCAGTTTTTAGTATCAATCAATAATAAAGAATATATGAAGAAGTTTTTATTACAGGCTTTTGCCGTAGCTTTTTGTTTGGGTAGCGGTGTGTTTGTGGCATCTTGCGACGATGATAATAATCCGGTGGATAACCCGCCAATTGATGGAGAAACAGCTTATGTGGTGGCTGCCACAACCGGTGAAGCAAGTTATTTGGTAGTAGCCAATTCTTTGATGAAGGAACAGTGTCGACTCAAGGGAATAGGAACCGAGGTGATTGGCGGTACCTATTGGGTATATAAAGGACTGGACTATGTGTTTGCTTTGGTTTATAATAAAGGGGGCGCAGGTACGGGAGCTTCCTATTATCTAGGAACCAATGGCAAAATGCAAGAAAAATATACATATACTTATAACCGTATCACATCGTATGGCACATGGGGAGATAAGGTCGTGACTGTTTCTACCGGTGACTCAAAATCAGAAAGACGATGAGCAGAATGTAGCTCAGGCATTGTTGTTCAACTATCTGGACGCGACCGATGGTTCGGTCAAGAAGAGGGTACATTGCTTGCCGAAAATTACTTGGGTAATGGTGAAAAAGTTACTTGGGCAGGATTGGTTGAAGCTAATAATAAGATTTATACATCTGTCATCCCAATGGGTATGAGTAAGTACGGTATTAAAAAATGGCCGGAAGCTGTGACAGACCAGGAACTTGTGACTAAAGACTGACGGTGGTAGCGGCAGCGGTGCTTATACAGCCGGTGTAATTCCTTCTACACAATACCCGGATAATGCTTATGTGGCAATTTATAGTGGTACTAACTTCAACGGACACCCGTGATTGCTACGACTGATAAAATCGGTTATGCATGTGGTCGTATGCGTTCACAATATTATCAGACCATTTGGGCCGCTGATAATGGCGATGTGTATGTGTTCTCTCCCGGATATGGGCGTACGGCAGTTTCATCTTCTGATTTGAAGAAAGTGACAGGAAAGAAACCCTTCAGGCGTAATGCGTATAAAGGCAGGCGCAACGACTTTCGATCCGGATTATTATGTGAACTTTGAAGAAATAGGTACACAACATCCTATTTTCCGTTGCTGGCACATTTCTGAAGATTACTTCTTGCTTCAGTTGTATAAAAAAGGTAGCGGATGACATGATTAACGGCGGTACGAGCGCGGATGTCAGCGAATTGGCTATTTTTAAGGCAGAAGATAGGACGATTATTCCTGTTACGGGTCTGCCGTCCGACGGAAAGTTTGGCGGCGAGCCTTATGGAGAAAATGGCTATGCTTATATGGCTGTTACTGTGACTACTGGTGAGACACCCTGCTTTCTATAAAATTGATACCAAAACGGGTAAGGCTGTGAAAGGTTTGACGGTAGAGGCTGACGCTATCACTACAGTAGGTAAGATGAAATATCCTTCAAAGTAACAAATACCTGTTAAATAGAAAATTCTTTTTAGATGAAAGCCTGCCGAGCGGAAAGCTTTGCAGGCTTTTTTCAAGAAATAGTAGTAATAAATAGATTATGAAAAAAATATTTGAAAAGATACATTTGTGGCTTTCTGTCCCTTTCGGATTGATAATCACCCTTATTTGTTTTTCCGGTGCTATGTTGGTATTCGAGGATGAGGTGAATGAGTTGTTCCGCCACGAACTTTATTATGTGGAAACAGTGGGAGAAGTCCCACCCTATCGAACAGTTGCTTGAAAAGGTGACAGCTACATTGCCCGACAGTGTTTCTGTGACTAGCGTCAGCATTTCTTCCGATTCCGAGCGTGCTTATCAGGTTAACCTTTCCAAACCACGTCGTGCGTCATTATATGTAGACCAATATACGGGTGAAGTAAAAGGGGAAAAAGTGAGCGTAGCGGCTTTTTATGTTTATGTTTCGGATGCACCGTTGGTTGCTGGATAGTATGAATCCGGGTAATGAAGGGATCTTTTGGGGAAAGATGATTGTGGGTGTCAGCACGCTATTATTCGTTTTTGTGCTGATTTCAGGAATTGCTATCTGGTGGCCACGTACACGTAAGACACTGAAGAACAGTCTGAAAATATCAACAAAAAAAGGTTGGAAGAGGTTCTGGTATGATCTGCATGTAGCGGGAGGAATGTATTCCTTAATCTTTCTTTTAGCTATGTCGTTGACGGGGCTGACATGGTCTTTCCCGTGGTATCGGGCCGCTTTCTATAAAGTGTTCGGTGTGAAGTGCAACAACGGGCTGCTTATGGGCAGGAGCGGAAAGGTGATTCTCAAAAGGGGAGATACCAAGGCTGGCTTTGCGTGAAGGAAGAAAAAGAAGGGAATAAGGAACATTCGGAAAAACGGTCACAATTATATACACTCTGTCACTTCACCTTTCGTCTATTGGCAAGAAGTTTACGATAAGCTAAGCCGCCAGAATCCGGAATATAAACAAATCAGTGTTGCTTCCGGTACGGCGAGCGTCTCTTTCAACCGTTTCGGAAATCAGCGTGCAGCTGACCGTTATTCTTTCAACACTGATAATGGTGAATTTACAGAAACAAATCTTTATCAACATCAGGATAAATCAGGAAAAATTCGTGGTTGGATTTACTCTGTACATGTTGGCAACTGGGGAGGAATGTTGACTCGGATTCTTACCTTTATTGCTGCTTTGATTGGTGCCTCATTGCCGTTGACCGGTTATTATTTATGGGTAAAAAACTTATGAATAAGAGAAAACGTGAGAAAGCTATTTTTTATCTTCCGTTGAGGCGAGAAAAATAGCATAAAGTGGCCATACGAAAAGTCTGGATATTGAATGATAAAAAGAGCGGTGGATGAATTGAGAAACCAATTGTCCACCGCTCTCTATCTTATACTAATATAAAAAAGAATTCTTAAGAAGAATGAGTTAGATAGAAAGCTCTTTCAATACATTGACAAGATCTCTCTTAATAGGCTTGTCGTTCTTGATAGCCTTGCTGAACGGCACGTAAACGATTTCATCATGTTCAATTCCGATCATAACGTTGCGCTGGTCCTCCATGATTGCGTCGATCGCTGCCGCACCCAGACGGCTTGCCAGAATACGGTCATGAGCCGTAGGGCTACCACCACGCTGCAAGTGTCCGAGGATAGTGACGCGCACATCGTATTGCGGATATTCATTCTTTACACGTTCGGCATAGTGCATTGCGCCTCCGGTCAGTTCACTTTCGGCCACTAATACGATACTGCTGTTCTTTGATTTGCGGAATCCATTTTTGATGAATTCTTCCAGTTGATCGACTTCCGTACTGAACTCTGGAATGATAGCGGCCTCTGCACCTGAGGCAATAGCACCGTTCAGAGCTAGGAAGCCGGCATCACGTCCCATGACTTCGACGAAGAACAGGCGCTCATGTGAAGTGGCTGTGTCGCGAATTTTGTCCACAGCATCCAGAATGGTGTTCAATGCCGTATCGTATCCGATAGTGGTGTCAGTGCCGTAAAGGTCGTTGTCAATCGTTCCCGGAAGTCCGATACATGGAACATCGAATTCCTGTGCGAAGATTCGGGCGCCTGTCAGCGAACCGTCACCACCGATGATAACCAAGGCATCAATGCCTTCTCTTTTCATATTATCATAAGCCAACTGACGGCCTTCCGGAGTAGTAAACTCCTTACAACGAGCTGTTTTCAGAATCGTTCCACCCAGTTGGATGATATTACTTACATTCTGACTTTTGAACTCTTTGATTTCGCCTGTTACCAGACCTTTGTATCCTCTGTATATACCTTTAACTTGTAATCCATTATAAATAGCTGCTCGTGTCACTGCGCGGATAGCTGCGTTCATCCCCGAGCATCACCTCCGGAAGTCAAAATACCGATACACTTAACTGTTCCCCATAACTTAAATATTTGTTTGACGTGGCAAATGTACGATAAAAAGTTGAAAGCGATGTTCCGGAAGTTCTTTTTCATGTGAAGAAAACATTAAAAATACTCAAATTGGTCTTTCTTACTTTCTTTTTATTCTTTTGTGGCAAGAAAACTGTAAGAATATTGACACATTGTCGCTCTCTAAAATCTTCTTCTTCGGATTGCTTCTGATTAAAAACTAAGATATTAATGCTTGAATGTGTTTGTATATTTTCTCCATTAACCATTTGGGAGTAGAAGTTGCTCCACATACCCCGATAGATGTTACATTTTGAATGAGCGAAGGATCAATCTCCTCCTCATTATCTATCAGATGAGAGTTGGGGTTTACCTTCAAACATTCTTCAAACAGCATTTTTCCGTTCGAACTTTTCTTGCCGCTGACGAAGAATACCAAATCGTGCGAAGCTGCAAACTCCCGTAGCTTGGGCATACGGTTGGCAACCTGGCGACAGATCGTGTCATAATATTCAAAAAAGTGGTTTCCGGCGAAATGTTCTGTTTGATGTATTCTACAATCTCCTGAAACTCATCCAATGACTTCGTGGTCTGGGAAAAAAGCCGGATACTCTTTACTCAAATCCAGTTTTTCGCTTCTTCCGCTTTTTCGATGACGATCGCTTTTCCGTCCGTCTGTCCTACCAGCCCCAACACTTCGGCATGACCCGTTTTTGCCGTATATGACGATTTGTTTTCTCCGGATGTTCGTTTTCCAGAAATTCCTGTTTGATTCGTTTCTGTAATCTGAGCACTACCGGGCAAGTTGCATCAATAATTTCTATATTGTTTTCGCGGGCAATAATGTAAGTCTCCGGCGGTTCCCCCATGTGCGCGAAGCAACACCTTGGCATTCCGTAACTTCTTGAATTCCTCGCGGTTAATAGTGATTAGTCCCATTGCCTTCAGCCTTTCTACCTCCCGGCTGTTGTGTACAATATCTCCCAGGCAATAGAGGGTTTCTCCTTTTGCCAGTTCTTCTTCCGCCTTGTGGATGGCTGTGACTACACCGAAGCAGAAGCCGGAACCTTCGTCTATTTCCACTTTAATCATAAAATTTGATTTGAGAGTGATAAGGGGATTCCTACTGAAAACTAGTTGGTAACTTTATTAAATTGATCAAACAGCCATTCTTTCTGTTGTGCAATGGTCAGATCCGTATTATCCAGCAGCAAGGCGTCATCCGCTTTGCGCAATGGACTCACTTCACGATGCTGGTCGATGTAATCCCGTTGCTTCACATTCTTCAGGATTTCGTCGAAACTGGCTTCCTGTCCTTTGGCTTTCAGTTCGTCATAGCGGCGCCGGGCACGGATTTCCGGCGTAGCTGTCACGAATATTTTCAGTTCGGCATTTGGGAAAACTGTTGTTCCGATATCGCGTCCGTCCATTACAATTCCTTTTTTAGCTCCATAGACTGCTGTTGGGCTACCATTTCTTTGCGTACAAAGTCGAGTGCACTGATCGGACTGACCTTGGAAGACACGCTCATCGAGCGTATCTTATCTTCCACATTAACATCGTTGAGATAGGTTTCGGGGCGTCCTTCCTTGTTCAGTCGGAAAGAGATATGAATATTCCCGATTTCTTTTTCAGTTTCTCCGTATCGATGATGTCGCCGTCGAAAATACCATTCTCTATGCTGTATAAGGTAACCGCGCGATACATGGCCCCCGCTGTCAATGTAAATATACCCCACTTCACGCGCTAAATCCTTTGCCATTGTACTTTTTCCGCAGGAGGAAAAAGCCGTCGATTGCGATTGTTATCTTTTTCATATTCAGTTCATCTGATTTGTCCAAAAGATACGTTTATTTTGAAAATCAGCCATGCGTTTCCCCTATAAAAGCAGTGGAATAAGTCTGAAAGAATTAAAAAAGTTAAAAAGTCGGATAAAAAGAGGAGGAGAGAAGAAGGGGTTATCTGAAAATGTAGTATATTTTGCCCAGAGACACATAGGAAGACACTTTTTTTTTATTAATCATTATATTAATTATTTTTATGGAAGTTAAAAAATCACCCAAAGCCGACCTGGAAGGCAGAAAAGTCTACATGGTTGCTCGTTGGTTGCGTGGTAGTATTAGCTTTCATGTTCGTGGCGTTCGAATGGACCCAGCGTGACGTGAAAATCGATACAAGCCAGGCTGTAGCTGATGTTGTGTTTGAAGAGGAAATCATTCCTATTACCGAAACTCTGAACAACAGGCTCCACCACCACCTGAAGCTCCGAAAGTGGCTGAATTGCTGGAGATCGTCGACGATAAAGCCGAAATTGATGAAACAACAACCATTATCAATGAAGATAATGCTGCTCCGGTAGAAGTAAAATATGTACCGGTACAGGTGGTTGAAGAAGAGCCGGAAGAACAGACTATCTTTGAAGTTGTAGAGAACATGCCGGACTTCCCTGGCGGACAAAGCAGCTTTGATGCAGTATTTGGGCAAGAACATCAAATATCCTACTATCGCTCAGGAAAATGGTACGCAAGGTCGTGTAACAGTACAGTTCGTTGTTAACAAGGACGGTAGTATTGTAGATGCCAAAGTCATAAGAGGTGTTGATCCGTATCTGGATAAAGAAGCACTTCGTGTGATCGGTTCCATGCCGAAATGGAATCCGGGTATGCAGAGCGGTAAACCGGTACGCGTTAAGTATACGGTGCCTGTAATGTTCAGATTGCAGTAATTTGTATACACTATAAATTAAAGAGGCTGCTTTCGGCAGCCTCTTTTTTCTCATTAATCTTTCTAATTCATCATGTTTACAGCTTCTCAACTACTCGATAAGATAAATAATTATATTTCTGAAATTCAGTTTACCCGGAACCAGAAAGGACTTTATGAACCGATTGAATACATCCTTTCACTGGGAGGGAAAAAGATACGACCAGTATTGATGCTGATGGCATATAACTTGTATCGAGGAGGATGTTGCTTCTATATATCGACCCTGCCGCTGCCATTGAAGTATATCATAATCACACTTTGTTACATGATGATTTAATGGACCGCTCAGATATGCGCCGAGGGAAAACCGACCGTGCATCAAAGTATGGAATGATAATACCGCTATTCTGTCGGGAGGACGCCATGCTTATTCTGGCATTCCGCCTGATGACGGCTGCTCCGTCGGAGCACTTGAAGGAGGTCATGGAATTATTCGGTCTGACTGCGTTGGAAATTTGTGAGGGCAGCAGTTGGATATGGAATTTGAGTCTCGTGATAACGTCACGGAAGACGAATATATCGAAATGATACGTCTCAAAACGGCTGTGTTGCTTGCCGGCAGTTTGAAGATTGGTGCAATTCTGGCAGGAGCGACTGCCGAAGATGCTGAAAATCTATATAATTTTGGTATGCAGATAGGGTTGCATTCCAGTTGCAGGATGATTTGCTTGATGTCTATGGTGACCCGGAAGTGTTCGGGAAGAAAATAGGCGGAGATATTCTTTGCAACAAAAGACGTATATGTTGATAAAAGCTTTGAACCGCGCGGACGAAAAGCAACGGGAAGAATTGGACCGTTGGCTGAATGCGGACGATTGTCAGCCTGCCGAAAAAAAAAATAGAAGCGGTGACCGGACTGTATAATCAGTTGAATATACGTAATGTTTGCGAAAATAAAATGCGTGAATACTACACAAGTGCTATGGAAAGTCTGGCAGCAGTTGCCGTAGCCGAGGAACGGAAAAAAGAATTAAAGAACCTGGTGAAGCTGTTGATGTACCGTGAAATGTAGCTAAGTTCTTGAATAATATGCCATATAGAAGACTACCAAATACAGACCAAGCCAGAGTTCGGGCGCTGAAAGCAGCAGTCGAAAAAGGGCGATTTGTATAGTGTCCGTGATTTGGCTATTTCATTGAAAACATTGTTCGAAGCACGCAATTTCCTGCAAAGGTTTGAAGCGGCGCAGATTTACTATACACAGTGTTATGACAATCAGGCGAAGGCCAGCCGCAAACATCAGGCTAATGTAAAAACGGCCCGTCTGTATATTTCCCACTTTATTCAGGTACTCAACCTGGCTGTACTGCAGGGATGAAATTAAAACATCGCATAAAAATATGTACGGGTTGCCCGAAGCGAATGTAGTGCCCGACCTCTTGAGCGAAGCCGCTTTGGTGGAGTGGGGAAAGAAAATAATCGAGAGGCGAACAGCAACGGACTGCCCAAGGTGGCATACCCATTTACAATCCGACCATTGCGCGCGTGAAAGTGCATTACGACATCTTCCTTGACAGCTATGAACGGCAGAAAAACCTTCAGGCACTAACCAATCGCAGCTTGGAAGAACTCGCTTCCATGCGTGGTCGTGCCGACGAATTAATTCTGGACATCTGGAATCAGGTGGAAACTAAATATCAGGACGTCACTCGAATGAAGTCCGACTGGATAAATGCCGTGATTACGGATTGATCTATTATTACCGTTCAGCGAAAAAGTAAAAAGAAGAAAACGAACTGACATGCTGATAGATACCCATTCTCATCTTTTTTTAGAAGAATTTTTCCGAAGATTTGCCACAGGTAATGGAACGTGCACGGAAAGCAGGCGTTTCCCATATTTTCATGCCCAATATTGACAGTATGACAATCGAACCAATGTTGTCTGTCTGCGCCGATTATCGGACCTTTGTTATCCGATGATCGGTCTGCATCCGACTTCGGTCAACGAGACGTATGAGCGGGAACTGGCAATTGTACGTGAACGTCTGTCGGCCCCGAACAACTTCGTGGCAATCGGCGAAATAGGACTGGACCTTTATTGGGATAAAACCTTCCTGAACGAGCAACTGTTTGTCCTTGAAAAGCAGATCAGTGGGCGCTTGAATACAATTTTCCTATTGTTATTCATTTCCAGGGAGGCGTTCGATTATATATATAAAGGTAATGAAAACCTATAAAAACACCCCATTGACCGGTATTTTCATAGTTTCACCAGGACGCCCGATGAGGCGGCGAAGTTGTTGGAGTTTGAAGGGTTTATGCTGGGTATTAACGGGTGGTCACTTTTAAAAAGTCAACTTTGCCGGACACTTTGCGGACAGTTCCCTTGGAGCGTATTGTGCTCGAAACCGATTCCCCCCTATCTGACTCCCGTCCCAAATCGCGGAAAAAGGAATGAGAGCGCCAATGTGCGGGACACCTTTCTGAAAATAGCTGAGATTTATCAGATGAATCCGGAGTACGTTGCACAAGTCACTACCGAAAACGCGCTAAAAGTGTTTGTAATCCGCAAATAAGCTCCGAAAGGTTTTAAATTATATTAATTTGCAGTATTTATTTAAGATAAAAAAGGGATAATGCTTTAGGAAAAGAAAAAAAAAGGATACATTTGTAGCTGAAAATGCGGAAAACCCATAAGGAGAGATGCTCGAGTGGTTGAAGAGGCACGCCTGGAAAGCGTGTATACGCCAAAGGGTGTATCCGGGGTTCGAATCCCCGTCTCTCCGCGTAATGAAAAGAGAAATGTGAAGTAAATACAATAAATAATAATCAATTAATTAATCTTAAAAAATTAGACACACAATGAAAAAAGTTATTTGCAATTGTTGCTGTGATTGGGGCCTTTACATTTGGCTCAATTCAACTTGCTCAGGCTCAAGACGCTCCTGCAGCAGAACAAACTGAACAACAAGCTGCTCCTGCTGCTGAAGCTACTACAGCTGCTGCTCCTGCTGCAGAAGAAGGTGGTATTCACAAGGAAATCAAAGTTAAATTCATCGAAGGTACTGCATCTTTCATGAGTTTGGTAGCAATCGCTTTGGTGATTGGTTTGGCATTCTGTATCGAACGTATCATCTATTTGAGCTTGGCTGAAATCAACACAAAAAATTCATGGCATCTATCGAAGCTGCTTTGGAAAAAGGAGATGTTGAAGCTGCTAAAGACATTGCCCGTAACACTAGAGGTCCTGTTGCTTCTATCTACTACCAAGGTCTGATGAGAATCGATCAAGGTATCGATGTAGTTGAGAAGTCAGTAGTATCTTACGGTGGTGTACAGGCTGGTTACCTTGAAAAGGATGTTCTTGGATCACACTGTTTATCGCTATGGCTCCGTCACTCGGATTCTTGGGTACTGTAATCGGTATGGTGCAGGCATTTGATAAGATCCAGCAGGTAGGTGATATCTCTCCGACGGTTGTTGCAGGTGGTATGAAAGTGGCCTTGATCACAACTAGGTTCGGTTTGATCGTTGCTTTGATCCTTCAGATATTCTATAACTACGTACTTTCTAAGATTGAAGCTCTTACAAGCGAAATGGAAGATTCTTCTATCTCTTTGCTTGACATGGTAATCAAATATGATCTGAAATACAAAAAATAATTTGAAATGAGTAAGTTAACATATAAGGCATCGTACTACGCACTGTATGCGATGTTTGCCATTATCCTCATCGTAATGGGTATCTTCTTCTTTGGAGGAGACGCTACGGGCGATGCAGTGATTCCGGGTAGATCCCGAAATGTGGCAGCCGGCTCAAACAGACGCCTTACTCTATTTGATGTATGCTTTTGTTTGGTATCGCTATCGCAGCTACTGTGATTGCTGCCGTATTCCAATTTGGTGCAGCTTTAAAAGATAATCCGGCTTCTGCTATCAAATCTTTTGCTTGGTTTGGTTCTTTTTTGGTTGTTGTTTTAATTATAGCTTGGGCTATGGGTAGCGGTACGCCGATGAATATCCCGGGTTATGAAGGTACAGATAACGTTTATTTCTGGCTGAAAACTGACTGATATGTTCCTTTATTCTATTTACATTTTGTTGTTTGTGACTGTTGTTGCAATCATTGTAGTGGTATAAAGAAAAAATTATCGTAATCAATTGAGGATACTCGATTAAATAAGTAATTAAAATGGCAAAAGGAAAAAGAAAAGTTCCTGATATTAACTCAAGTTCTACGGCGGATATCGCTTTCTTGTTGCTGATCTTCTTCTTGATTACGACATCAATGGATACGGACCGTGGTTTGGCAAGACTTTTTGCCTCCACCGCGAAGAACAGAATGATGATACTACCGATAAGATTAAAGAACGTAACATCCTGCAGGTTTATCTGAATAAAGATGATGCTTTGATGTGCGGAAATGATTATATCGGAGTTGGATCAGTTGAGACAGAAAGCCAAAGAATTTATTGCTAAACGTTAATAACGCAGAGAACATGCCGGAAAAAGACACAAAAAGAATGTGGAATTCTTCGGTACATATATGGTTAATGACAAGCACGTAATTTCTTTTGCAGAACGACCGTGGATCTTCTTATCAGGCATATATTAGTGTGCAGAACGAATTGGTGGCTGCATATAATGAATTGAGAGACGAGTTAGCAACAGAAAAATTCAGAGTTAAATACTCGGAGTTGGAGTGACGAACGGCAAAAAGGCAGTTCGTGAAATCTATCCGCAACGAATTTCTGAAGCAGAACCTAAAAAATACGGAGAAAAAAGTAGTAAGTAATGGGAAAATTTAATAAGACTGGTAAACGTGAAATGCCGGCTTTGAATACTTCTTCATTGCCTGACCTTA
>VOFC01000839.1_pt1 | contig 24732 bp, 11 predicted proteins | sample 5384161 | NCBI WGS metagenome assembly VOFC01 (sample SAMN12384722, study PRJNA508395) | human gut metagenome | isolation source: healthy gut B | host: Homo sapiens | reverse complement strand
CCATGCGGAACCACCGGATCACTATGCCTCTAGTTTCCTACTGCGACGTCTGTTTGTCGGCCTCCCAGTCAAGCACCCTTTTTGCCATTACACTCTAAGGCCGGTTACCAATCGGCCTCGAGGGTACCTTTAGAAGCCTCCGTTACGCTTTTTGGAGGCGATACAATTTCACTGGAATCACGGTTGAGACAGTGTCCGGATCATTACACCATTCGTGCAGGTCGGAACTTACCCGACAAGGAATTTCGCTACCTTAGGACCGTTATAGTTACGGCCGCCGTTTACCGGGGCTTCAATTCAATGCTTCTCTTGCGATGACATCTCCTCTTAACCTTCCGGCACCGGGCAGGTGTCAGACTGTATACTTCATCTTTCGATTTCGCACAGCCCTGTGTTTTTGTTAAACAGTTGCCTGGACCTATTCTCTGCGCCTCTCCTATCAGCTTCGACTCTCTGGGTGGATTTGCCTGCCCAAATCTACGTCTACAACCTTTAACGCGCTATTCCGTCTGCGCGCGGAAGTTTCACTTCTCCGTCCCCGCAATCGCCATAATAGGTAGTAATGGAATATTAACCATTTCTGCCATCGGCTTCGCCCTTCGGCTTATCCTTAGGTCCCGACTAACCCCGGGCCGATTAACGTTGCCCGGGAAACCTTAGTCTTTCGGCGAGAGTGCATCTCACACTCTTTATCGTTACTTATACCTACATTTGCTTTTCCATAAGCTCCAGCAGAAGTTGTCCTCCTACCTTCGACGCCGATGGAATGCTCCCCTACCGATACTATGCGTATCCCGTGGCTTCGGCAGCGGGTTTAATACCCGATTATTATCCATGCACAGTCCCTCGACTAGTGAGCTGTTACGCACTCTTTGAATGAATGGCTGCTTCCAAGCCAACATCCTAGCTGTCATCGGGACCGCACTTCGTTAGTTTAACTTAACCCGCATTTCGGGGCCTTAGCCGACGGTCTGGATTCTTCTCCTCTCGGGCACGGACCTTAGCACCCATGCCCTCACTCCCGGGATTAACCTGTGCGCATTCGGAGTTTGTCCGGACTTGATAGGCGGTGAAGCCCTCGCATCCGATCAGTCGCTCTACCTCACACAGGGAACTCCCGAGGCTGCACCTAAATGCATTTCGGGGAGTACGAGCTATCTCCAAGTTTGATTGGCCTTTCACTCCTACCCTCACCTCATCCAGAAGCTTTTCAACGCTTATTGGTTCGGTCCTCCATCCGGTGTTACCCGGACTTCAACCTGGACAAGGGTAGATCACTTGGTTTCGCGTCTGCCGCCGCTGACTATGCGCCCTGTTAAGACTCGCTTTCGCTTCGGATACGCACATCATTGTGCTTAACCTCGCCGGCGACGGCAACTCGTAGGTTCATTATGCAAAAGGCACGCCGTCACACCATTAAGATGCTCCGACCGCTTGTAGGCGTGCGGTTTCAGGAACTATTTCACTCCGCTGTTCGCGGTGCTTTTCACCTTTCCCTCACGGTACTGGTTCGCTATCGGTCTCTTGCGAGTATTTAGCCTTGGCGGATGGGCCCGCCGGATTCACACAGGATTTCTCGTGTCCCGCGCTACTCAGGGTGCCGCTACGCTTCGCATAACTTCGTGTACTGGCCTATCACCATCTACGGGGAAACTTTCCAGATTCTTCCACTCGTCATGTGTCTTGCGATCTCGCGGCCTACAACCCCATACATGCCGTAACACGTATGGTTTGGGCTCTTCCCCGTTCGCTCGCCACTACTTGGGGAATCATTGTTATTTTCTCTTCCTATGGGTACTAAGATGTTTCAGTTCCCCACGTTCGCCTCCAATTTAATTGGATGACAGGCCTTCAGCCTGCCGGGTTGTCCCATTCGGATATCCATGGATCAAGGGTTATTTGCACCTCCCCATGGCTTAACGCAGCTTATCACGTCCTTCATCGCCTGCAAGAGCCTAGGCATCCGCCGCACGCCCTTTCTTACTTGTTCCACGCACCCCTTTTCTTCTATCTTGCGATCGAATGCTGCGGGCGGTGTCTGCTGAAAGTTGTACTTTGTCGTTTACCTTTTGATTGCTTTCTGATTTGCTCGTTTCATTATCATACCGTTCAATTCCATCGGGAATCTCTCCGGTTGATATGAACCTTTCTGTTGTCCAATATGTCAAAGATCGTTTGCAACGTGATTGTTGCTCAAGTGGAGAATAACGGATTCGAACCGTTGACCCCCTGCTTGCAAAGCAGGTGCTCTAGCCAGCTGAGCTAATCCCCCGTGCGATTATGCATTGTAGTCCCAGGCAGAGTTGAACTGCCGACCTCCACATTATCAGTGTGGCGCTCTAACCAACTGAGCTATAGGACTGGCAGAAAAATGTCTCCGCGTTAGGCCTTCGTATGCTATTCTGCATCCGGGCGCCCGGCTTCATCTTTCTCTTGATTGTTATAATCGAAAATAAAACTTATTGCGAGAAGTACTAAGAGGCTCAAGGGCTGATGCCTTGTCACTCTTAATGTCATTCCTTTTTGTTGTATCCAACTTCTTGCTGTGGATGGTTCCTTGTATATAGGCTCCAGAAAGGAGGTGTTCCAGCCGCACCTTCCGGTACGGCTACCTTGTTACGACTTAGCCCCAATCACCAGTATCACCCTAGGCCGACCCTTGCGGTCACGGTCTTCAGGTGCTCCCGGCTTTCATGGCTTGACGGGCGGTGTGTACAAGGCCCGGGAACGTATTCACCGCGCCATGGCTGATGCGCGATTACTAGCGAATCCAGCTTCGTGGAGTCGGGTTGCAGACTCCAGTCCGAACTGAGAACGGCTTTGAGGATTAGCTCCCACTCGCGTGGTGGCTGCCCTCTGTACCGCCCATTGTAACACGTGTGTAGCCCCGGACGTAAGGGCCGTGCTGATTTGACGTCATCCCCACCTTCCTCACATCTTACGATGGCAGTATCCCCGGAGTGCCCAGCATTACCTGATGGCAAACGAGGATGAGGGTTGCGCTCGTTATGGCACTTAAGCCGACACCTCACGGCACGAGCTGACGACAACCATGCAGCACCTCCAAGGGAGTCCGAAGACTGAGTCATCTCTGGCTCATTCCCCCTCAGTTCAAGCCCGGGTAAGGTTCCTCGCGTATCATCGAATTAAACCACATGTTCCTCCGCTTGTGCGGGCCCCCGTCAATTCCTTTGAGTTTCACCGTTGCCGGCGTACTCCCCAGGTGGAATACTTAACGCTTTCGCTTGGCGGCTGACATTGTATCGCCAACCGCGAGTATTCATCGTTTACTGTGCGGACTACCAGGGTATCTAATCCTGTTTGATACCCGCACTTTCGAGCCTCAGCGTCAGTTGCACCCCGGATACCTGCCTTCGCGATCGGAGTTCTTCATGATATCTGAGCATTTCACCGCTACACCATGAATTCCAGCATCCCTGTGTGCACTCAAGACTCCCAGTATCAACTGCAGTCCGACGGTTGAGCCGCCGTATTTCACAACTGACTTAAGAGTCCGCCTGCGCTCCCTTTAAACCCAATAAATCCGGATAACGCCTGGACCTTCCGTATTACCGCGGCTGCTGGCACGGAATTAGCCGGTCCTTTTTCTGATGGTACATACAAAACAGCTCACGAGCTGCACTTTATTCCCAACTAAAAGCAGTTTACAACCCGGAGGGCCGTCATCCTGCACGCTACTTGGCTGGTTCAGACTTGCGTCCATTGACCAATATTCCTCACTGCTGCCTCCCGTAGGAGTTTGGACCGTGTCTCAGTTCCAATGTGGGGGACCTTCCTCTCAGAACCCCTACCCATCGATGCCTTGGTGGGCTGTTACCCCGCCAACAAGCTAATGGGACGCATCGCCATCTCATACCGATAAATCTTTGTTCAGCAGTTCATGCGGACCACTGAAAACATCGGGCATTAATCTTACTTTCGCAAGGCTATTCCCGAGTATGAGGCAGGTTCGATACGCGTTACTCACCCGTGCGCCGGTCGCCGGCAGAGAAAGCAAGCTTCCTCCCCGCTGCCCCTCGACTTGCATGTGTTAAGCCTGTAGCTAGCGTTCATCCTGAGCCAGGATCAAACTCTTCATTGTAATATAATAATTTTGTTTGTTTCTCTGTTTGCCCAGAACCTATCCTTGAATTTGGATCAGAATTGACAAGTGACTTTCTTTAGGATAAACCCGAACAGCTATACATAACATATAGCGTGCTCATTGTCTCTTGTACTTCTCTACAAAAAAGTTTTATGTAATGATTTCAAAGATCGAATTTTGTGTATCAAAACTTCTGATTTTCACTCGTTTAATAGTGAGCAACCGTGTCAGTTTCGATTAGCGAGTGCAAAAGTACACACTTTTTTCATACGCACCAAATTTTTCGCGAAAAAATTTTCGGAGAAATTTGGGATCCCTCCTGACAAAATGACGGTTAACCGTTGTATATCAGACGATTAAGCATCAGAAAAAATTTTTCATTTTTTTCGAGCTAATGGGCGCGCGTTGCACTCATTGGGGGCAAAACTACGAATTTTGCACGATTCGCACCAAATGAAAAAACAAGAAAATTCGCGTGTTTTATGCCGAAGAACAGCAAGCGCAGCGCGGTTTGATTTGCTGGAAAAAGTCGTTGCCCTTGTCGTCAACGAGGATGAATGCGGGGAAGTCCTCAACCTGGATTTTCCAAACAGCTTCCATGCCGAGTTCGGGATATTCAACGCATTCGATGCTCTTGATGTTCTGCTGCGAAAGGATGGCAGCAGGTCCGCCGATTGAACCGAGGTAGAAACCACCGTGTTTCTGGCAGGCATCGGTTACCATCTGCGTACGGTTACCCTTTTGGCAATCATTACCATTGAACCGCCGTGGCTTTGGAAGAGGTCGACATAGGGGTCCATACGGTTGGCCGTGGTCGGACCCATTGAACCGCAAGGCATGCCCTGAGGTGTCTTGGCCGGGCCGGCATAGAGCACGGGGTGATTCTTGATGTAATCAGGCAGGTCTTCGCCCTTGTCCAAACGCTCTTTGAGTTTGGCGTGGGCAATGTCGCGTGCCACGATGATGGTGCCATTGAGGCTGACGCGCGTAGCAACGGGGTGCTTGGAAAGTTCCTTGCAAACGTCGGCCATGGGCTGGTTGAGGTCGATGCGTACTACATCGCCTTCGCCGGCCTGACGCAGTTCTTCGGGGATGAGCGAACCGGGATTGTCGTCCATCTTTTCAATCCAGATACCGTCTTTATTGATTTTACACTTGATGTTACGGTCGGCAGAGCAGCTTACACCCAAACCTACGGGGCAGCTGGCACCGTGACGGGGAGACGTACGACGCGTACATCGTGTGCAAAAATACTTACCACCGAACTGTGCGCCCAAACCGATGCGGTGTGCTTCTTCAAGGAGCTGCTTTTCGAGTTCTACGTCGCGGAAAGCACGTCCGGTTTCGTCGCCCGTGGTGGGAAGGTTGTCGTAGTAATGCGTTGAAGCCAACTTCACGGTGAGGAGGTTCTTCTCGGCAGAGGTACCACCAATGACAAAGGCAATGTGATACGGGGGGCAAGCAGCGGTGCCGAGGGTCTTCATCTTCGATACGAGGAAGGGCACGAGCGTTTGCGGATTCAGAATGGCTTTGGTTTCCTGATAGAGGTAAGTTTTGTTGGCCGAACCACCACCCTTTGTTACGCAAAGGAACTTGTATTCCATGCCTTCGGTGGCTTCGATGTCGATTTGTGCGGGAAGGTTGCACTTGGTGTTTACCTCGTCATACATGTTGAGGGGTGCATTCTGCGAATAGCGAAGGTTTTCTTCGGTATAGGTTTTATACACACCTTTTGCAATGGCTTCTTCATCGCAGTAACCGGTCCAGACGTGCTGACCTTTTTCGCCGTGAACGATAGCCGTACCGGTATCCTGGCAAATGGGGAGCTGGCCTTTGGCGGCTACTTCGGCATAGCGAAGGAAAGTAAGGGCTACATACTTATCGTTGTCGGAAGCTTCGGGGTCGGAAAGGATTTTGGCTACCTGTTCGTTGTGAGCACGACGAAGCAGGAACGAAACATCGCGGAAAGCCTGATTTACCATACGGGTAAGACCTTCGGCTTCGACTTTCAAAATGGGTTTGCCTAATTGAGTTGATTATATTTATGTCGATAATGAAGTCGTCTAAACTTTTCTGACGAAGATTTGAATTGGAGTTTTATCTCTTCTACATTCAATCTTCACCTTTCTTTTTGGTTGTTTTTTGATCTTTCATCGGTCGTGTAGCTCGCTACACTCCCTCTTCAAGGCCCAAAAACACCTCAAAAATAAAGGCAAATCTTGAAATTCATAAAAGTTCAGACAACTTCATTGAAAATTATTCGACATCGACTTATGAGATTATTAGATTTTACTGTTTTTGTCCTTGTGTTACATAGGTGCGGCTATTCGCATAAGCAAAAAGTAGCTATTTATTTTAAGAAACGCCTTTCCATGCAGATGTTGAATTTTATTTTTTTTTTGGAATACAACACCTTTGAACGATGCCGTGTGCGCTTATTCATCGCGCCAAAAAGCGGGAGTGAAGGGCAGGAGCAACGAGAATATTTCCAAACGGCCGGCGAGCATCAGGGAAGGAATTTATCCATAAAGTGGCATCGTTCAAACAGCTCCAGAACCTAAGGGACCTACTTGATGACCGATGCTGGGGCCGATGTTGCTGAACGAAGATATGGCCAGACCAAAAGAGTCGAGCAGGGTGTGACCCATGGCTACCATGAAGAAACACGCCACCATGATGAGGATGAAGTAGACCACAAAGAAAGCAAATACGATGCGACCCATCTGGGCGGTAATCTGGGTGTTGTTGATGCGCACGGGGAGCACGGCATGGGGATGCAGCATTTGGCGGAACTCGGTTTTGGTGAGCTTCCATACCATGAGCACGCGAATGCACTTGAGACCACCGCTGGTGGATCCGGCACAGGCTCCGATGATACTGATGAACGAGAGAATGAGCCAAATGGTGGGGTGCCAAATCATAAAGTCTTCGTCGGAAAAACCGGTGGTACTTTGCAGCGAAACGGTGTTGAAAAAGGCTATGCGCAACGAGGACATGATGTCGATGCCTTCAACAAAATAAAGAATGCCCGTGATGCTTAATGCGGCGGTGAAGAAGATGACTAGAAAACAGCGTAACTCGCCGTCGTGCCATACATCCTTGAAACGGCGTTTGACGAAAAAGAGATAGAGCAGCGTACAGTTAATACTGGCTATGAACATAAACAGGGTGGCTATCCACTGTATGCGGTTGCTCTTGAAAAAGGCGATGCTGTCCTGATGGGTGGAGAAACCGCCGGTGCCGATGGTTGACAACCCGTGGTTGACGGCATCGAATAGCGACATTCCGCCCCAATAATAGGCTGCTGTGCAGGTGAGCGTCAGAAGCAGATACAAACTCCACATCCAACGGGCTGTGGTGCTGATACGGGGATGCAGCTTGCCAATTTTCAGTCCGGTACTCTCGGCTGAGAAGAGTTTGGTTCCGCCGTCACCCATATTGGGCAATACGGCTATCGTAAAGAACACTATACCCATACCGCCTATCCAGTGGGTCATACTGCGCCATGTCAATATGGAATAGGGCAAGGAGTCGATATTGTCGAGCGCGGTGGCTCCGGTGGTGGTGAAGCCCGACATGGTTTCGAAAAAGGCGGCCGACACGCGGGGCTGACAGCCGCTGATGATTAGGGGCAACATGCCGATTACGCTGAATACAATCCAGGTGAGCGAAACAATGAGGAAACCGTCGCGACGCCCCATACAGTTTTCGGCGTGACGCCCGAAATACTGCAACAAAGCGCCTGCAACAAAAGCGATGAGCATGGGGATACCAAAAGCCAAATGGGTACTGCCTTCGTTAAACCAATAACTCATGCCGAAGCAAATGCTCATGAGCAATGCCAAGAGGTAAAGCAAGGTGCCCAGCACCTTATAAATTATAGGTATATGTAGCATGATAGATTGTTAAGAACGCATTAAGCAGGTGCCTAAAAAGTTACATTACCTTGAATATGAACTTCGATTAAGCACCTACTTATTCTTAGAAGAAGTCTTCCAATTTCTTGATACCGCCGGCCAGACAGAAGGCTACGACCGTATCGCCCGGCTGAATTTGCGTCATACCATTGATGAGTTGTCCGTGTCCGTTGCGTACCAAACCGCCAAGGGTTACCGAGGACGGCAGATGAAGGTCCTTGACGGGACGGCGAATGATGCGTGCCTGCGGTGATACATAGTATTCGGCTACATCGGCATTGGCAACAGTCAGGCTCTTTACCGAGGTAACGTCGGCCTGCAGCATCATGCGGTAAATGTGGCTTGCAGCAAAGGTTTTTTTATTGATAATCGTACCGATATCCAAGCTTTCGGCCATGCTGATATAGTCAGTGTTTTCAACCATTGCCACGGTTTTGCTTACGCCGAGGCGTTTGGCAGCCAGACAGGCCAGAATGTTGGTTTCGGAATTTTCAGTCAGTGCTGCAAATGCCTGTGCCTTGCGAATGCCTTCTTCTTCGAGCAGGGCAAGGTCGCGTCCGTCGCCATGAATAATGAGTGTATGGCGGTTCTTGACCAATTCGTTCAGTCGTTCGGCTCGTTTGGCATCCGACTCTATGACCTTGGCGTGCATATAGTCGGGCATGGCGTTGACCAGGTGTACTGCCGTACTACCCCCTCCCATCACAAAGATGTTCGACACGTCGGGATAGTCTTCCTTACCGGCCAGGTCGCGAATGTAATTGATATACTTCGGTGTGGTCATGAAGTAAACAATGTCGAGTTCGTGCAGACAGTCGCTACCGTGGGGTATCACCGTGTCGCTGCCTCGCTTAATGGCCACGATGTGATAAGGAGAATCGGGGCCGCAGAGCACGCGCAGGGGCTGGTCGAGGATTTGGGCATTGCCTCTGATTTTGACAGCCAGCAAGATGAGTTCGCCGTTCTGCACCTCCCACCACTGCCGAATCCAGCTTCGCTTGATATTGTGCAGAATTTCCTCGCCGGCGAGTTTTTCGGGATAAATGATGGAGTTGATACCTACGTTGTTGAAAAAGTCGCTGAGTTCGGGCATTACATATTCGTCGTTATCGACACGGGCCACGGTTTTCTTTGCTCCCATGCTTGATGCGAGCATACAAGCCGTCATGTTGTGGGCTTCGTCGGGGGTAACGCCAATAAAGAGGTCGGCTTTTTCGGCTTCGGCCTCGTGCAGTCCAGAAACCGACGAGGGCGAAAGTGGCAAAGTCAAGATATCGAAGTTCGAAGAAAGGTCTTCGAGCTTTTCGGGCGATTCGTCCATCAGCGTAATGTCGTGATGTTCGCGCGAAAGCAGTTTGGCCAAGTGCGTACCTACGGCACCGGCACCGGCTATGATGATTTTCATTCTTTTAAAAAGTTTTGAAAAGTCGATTGGTTCTACGGGTGTTTACTGCGAAACACCGGAAGATGGCAAAAAATGCATGCGCCGCCAGGGCTACTGTTTTTCGCTCAATTTTAAGATGCTTTGTGCTATATGCGGAGCGTCCAGTCCTACGATGGCACGTAATTCACCGACTGAGCCGTGTTCGACAAACTGGTCGGGCAAGGCCATGCGTACGATGTCGGGGTGATAACCGTGGTCGTTCATCCACTCCATGACGGCGGTTCCCACACCTCCGATGCGCGCTCCATCCTCGACGGTGACAATCCGTTCGAATCGGTTGCCTATTTCCGTCAGCATTTCTTCGTCGAGGGGTTTGACAAATCGTAAATCGTAATGCGCCACTTGCAGTTCGGGCTGTTGGGCTTCGGCCTGACGGATGGCTTCGGCGGCCACCGTTCCGATGGGGCCAAATGAAATAACGGCTACCTTGTTGCCTTGTTTCAAGCAACGTCCTTTTCCCACTTCAACGGCTTCGAGCGGACATTTCCAGTCGGTACACGAACCGCAACCGCGCGGATAGCGGATCACAAAGGCTCCCTGTCCGGGTTGCTGGGCGGTGAACATCAGGCGACGCAATTCTTTTTCGTCGTAGGGCGAACAAATGGTCAGGTTCGGAACCGTACGGAGCGAAGGTATGTCGAAAGCACCATGATGGGTGGGGCCGTCCTCGCCCACAAGTCCGGCGCGGTCTAAGCAAAGGACAACGGGTAGTCCGAGCAGAGCTACGTCGTGAATCACATTGTCGTAGGCTCGCTGGGCAAACGAGGAGTATATGTTGCAGAAAGGCTGAAGTCCGTCTTTGGCCATGCCGGCTGCAAAGGTCACAGCGTGTCCTTCGGCAATGCCTACGTCGAAGGCGCGGTCGGGCATGGCATTCATCAGCATGTTCATCGAACATCCTGTAGGCATGGCCGGCGTAATGCCCACAATGCGCGGATTCTGCTTGGCCAGTTCGAGCAAAGTTTGACCGAACACATCCTGAAACTTCGGCGGCTGCGGTTTTTCGTTCTTTTCGATGATGCGCTGTCCGCTTTCGACGCAGAATTTTCCGGGAGCATGCCACACGGTGGCCTCTTTTTCAGCCGGTGCAAAGCCCTTGCCTTTTACCGTATGCAGGTGCAAGAGTTTGGGACCGTTCATATCTTTGATTTCGCGCAGAATGCGTACCAGTTCGATGACATTGTGTCCGTTCGTCGGTCCGAAATAGCGGATGTTCATGCCTTCGAAAATATTTTGCTGATTGGCCAGCAGCGATTTCACCGAATTGTTGAAGCGCAAAATTGAACGGCGGCGATTTTCGTTGAGCACTCCCCATTGCGTCAGTTTCTGCGACATGCTGAAACGCATCCGATTGTACCAGTTGCTGGTATGCAGGTGCATCAGATACTCGTGCATACCACCCACGGCGGGGTCGATGCTGATGTGGTTATCGTTCAGGATAATGAGCATGTTGTTCGGCGTGTCGGACACGTTGTTCAAGCCCTCGAATGCCAATCCGCCACTCATCGAACCATCGCCAATCACGGCAACCACCTGACGGTTAGTTTCGCCTTGTTTCAGTGCAGCTACCGACATGCCTAAGGCTGCCGAAATGGAATTCGAGGCATGGCCGCAGGCAAAGGTGTCGTATTCGCTTTCGAAGGGCGAAGGGAAGGGTTTGATACCATGGAGTTTGCGGTTTGTATGAAAAGAGTCGCGTCGTCCGGTCAGGATTTTATGTCCATAGGCTTGGTGTCCCACGTCCCACACGATGCGATCGTAGGGGGTATCAAACACGTAATGCAGGGCCACGGTTAATTCAACCGTGCCCAGACTCGAAGCAAAATGGCCGGGATTATCGGCCAGCTCATTGATTATGTCGCGTCGCAATTCATCGCATACCTGCGGTAAAAGTGCAATAGGCAGTTTTCGTAAATCGGCAGGCGAATTGATTTGCTGAAGCAGTGTTAACGGATTTTCTTTTTCCATTTCCTGTTTTTAATGCAGAACCGTAAACGACCGCTAAACTTAAACTTCAGCGGTTTCGGATGCGCAAAGAGTTGTCATGCGTAAGTGCATGGGTTATTTTTCAAGCGAGTAAACTGATGTTGGAATTTAATTATTGTCACCGTTTTGCCGCCTCGGGCTGTGCCTCGGCCTAACCTTACGGCCGGGGTGCAGCAGCTCTTTGCGAAGCCGGAAACTGCGACACAATCACGCATTTAAAATGTATAAATGATTTCCAACACCTACTCAAAGTCGAACGGATTCTGTGTTCTCCGGTGTATAACCTACTGCAAATGTAATGATTTAAAATGATAAGTAGATGTTGAATTTTATTTTATATTATTCAAACGAATTATTTATACGCTTAAAAGGGAAAAAAAGTCCGGTAAGCAGTTCTATTTACTGTTACCGGACTTTGTGATGATTTTACCCCCGAATCATCGGGTGCATAGTTCGTTCAAATTAGTTGGCGAGCACTACCTTGAAGGTTTGCGTTTTACCGAATTTTTCAGACACTTCAACGAGCACAACGTTGCCTGCTGCGGCGGGCACATTGAACTGTTTTTTGTTCGTTACCACCATTTTGCGGCCTTCGAGGTCGAACACCTTAGCTGTAATGAAGTTGCCCGTGATGTTGAGCATACGACCTTCGGCCTGAACGGTAATGGCATTTTCGGCGTTGGCAGCCTGGCTGATGGCAGTGGGAAGTTTCGTAAAGTCGATGACAAATACATCGCCCTTGTCGCCACTGATAACACCTACACCATTTTCGTTAACCTGCAATTTGATTTCCTCACCGTTCTTCGTCACCATGGCCTTGCTCAGGTTCTTGTGGAGCACGGGAATGCTTTGTCCCTGATTGTTGGTAATGGTAACCTTCGTAGGTTCGCCGTCTTTCCATGAAGTGTCGACGGTGAAGTCCTTCACGGCCTTCAAACCATTCATGTGACCGTTCTTCCATGCTGTAGGCAGGGCGGGCAGAATGCGGATGGTGTCAGAGTTGCTCTGCATAATCATTTCGGCAATACCGGCGCAAGCACCGAAGTTACCGTCGATCTGGAAGGGAGCGTGAGAGTCGAAGAGGTTGTAGAACACACCCGAACCACCATTGGCGTGCTTCAGGGCATTGTTCAGAATGGTACGTGCGTGGTCGCCATCGAGTGCGCGAGCCCAAAGGTTGATTTTCCAACCCATTGACCAACCGGTTGCACCATCGCCACGAAGTTTCATGCTGTTGACAGCTGCGTCGAAGAGTGCCGTTCCGGGTGCTACCTGCGAGAAGGGATACATGCACATCAGGTGCGACATGTGACGGTGGTTGCGGTCGCCAGTTACAGAGTATTTGCTATACTTCCATTCGCGAAGGATGGTTTCACCCTTCTTCAGGTTGTTGTGCTGCTGACCCCATGCACCATCGTAAGTTTCGGTGTGCAAACCGCGGTCGAGTTTAGCATAGCGTTCCTTCAACTTCGTAAGGTCGGCTTCAGAAATGCCCGATTCTTTTTCACCAAGTACCTTGATACCATCGAGCGTATTGGCAAAGAGTTCGGCAACGAGCTGCTGTGCGTGAGCCACACCGTCTTCGCTGGGTCCGTGTTCGGGCGACCATTCGTTGGGTGCTTCGTACGAACCGTCCTTGGCGAGTTTCAAGCGGTCGAGCCAGAAGTAAGTGGCCGAGAGCATGGCGGGGAATACCTTCTTCAAGTATTCCTTGTCGAGCGTATAGCGATAGTGCTGCCAGAGGTGTGAGCAGTACCAGGCATTGATTGGCAATGACGTAGTTGTCGGCAAAGCGTGAACCACCACCGAAGATGTTGTTTTCGGTGTAGCAGGTCCAACCGCGATTCTGACCCGAACGCTTGGCATAGCTCTTCCATTCAGGATGGTTTTCGGCCATGTTCCAAATGTAGTTGATGAACGGCAAGTGCAATTCGCTCAAGTTCGTGGGTTCAGCGGGCCAGTAGTTCATCTGCACATTGATGTTCGAATGGATGTCAGAGTTCCAAGCCACCTTGTCAATGTTGTTCCAGATACCCTGCAAGTTAGCGGGAAGATCGACACCGCGTGATGAAGCGATTTCGAGGTAACGGCCGTATGCAAAGTAAAGGCGTTCGAGCATCAAAGCATTCGCACCGTTACCGCCATTGTATTGGTCGATGAGCGTGTTGGTGGTCAGCTTGTTCTGCGTACCTTCGAGTTGGAAGTCTACGCGGTCGAAGAACTGTTTGTAATCGTCAACATGTTTCTTGTAGAGTTCGTCCCAAGTTTGCTTAGCAGCATCATTCACACGCGCTTCAATCACTCCGGCGAGTTGTGCCGTGTTTGAAACGAATGACTGCTGGTAAGCATCGAAGTCGGTGCCACCAGCCAGGATGAGCAGCACTTCGTCGGCATTCATTACTTCAATGCCTTCGGCAGTAGCCTTTACCGTAGCCTTCTCGCCCGTAGGTACTACTTTGAAGCGAGCGTTGTAGCTCACGGTTTCGAGTTTTCCGCTGAAGGTTCCGCCATCTTCGGCATAGCTGGGTTTGATACCCTTGATGCTTCCGCCCTTCATTGAGAAACGGAGGCTGAGCTTGCCGGGTTCCGAAGCCGTGTAGCGGGCTGCTACCACGCGAGCGGGATTAGAGGCAATGTATTCGCGCGTATATTTTACGCCGTTTTTATCTTCGAAATATACCTTACCGGTTGCATTCGAAAGGTCGAGCTGACGATAGTAGTTGACAGCACCACCTTCGCTTGAGAAATCGAAAGCATCGTTGAGGTTTTCGGCAAATACTGAACCGAAGTTTTCGTATTTACCATAACCCGAACCACCGCCTGAGAGGTCGGTGCTACGTCCGGTCCAAAGGGTCTTTTCGTTAAACTGGATTTCATCTTTGTACACACCACCGAAAAGGCTGGCACCAAACTGTCCGTCGCCAATGGGGAGCGCGTATTCCATCCAGTTTGAGTAACCCTGACCACCGCTGTAAAGTTTCGCCGTGGTTGCGGGTTCGGTGTACCAAAGCGTAAGGTCGTTTTCGGGCGTGTAAGTAGTGTTGGCTGCAGTTTTGTAGTCGGCGTAGGTCATTTTCGTTACGTCAACAAAAGCCACTACGTTGCCGTCGCCACCCGTGTTCCACAAACCAATGGTGTTTGCGTTTTTGGGATCGCCCCAAAGGTTGAGTACATTCTTACCCGTTTTGCCGTTAGCCACAATTTCGAAGCCTGAGCCGTTAGGAGCCTCAACCAGTTTGAAACCATTGGGGTCGGGCTTTTCGCTGTAGCGCAAGGGGTTGGGATTGTTACCGCCTTCGGTGGTTGAAACTGCCTGATTGCTGACGATGGCATACTTGCCGGTTTTGCTTACGAGCTGGAATTTTTCCTTCGTTCCTTCAAGTTTCCACTGCTGTGAAGCGACAGCGTCAACGGGATAAATGCGCAACAGGTCTTCGCCTTGAGTTACGCTCATACCCACGCAGTTATTGTTTTTCAGGAAACGTACAAAGTAATACGTCGGTTTTTCTGCACCTTGCTCTGCAAAGTTAGGCCATTGTACAGAATGAGCGTGGAAGAAGAGCTGGTTGTTCGTATCGCCCTGGCTCCATTCGCCAAGGTCTTTACCAACACCGGCACCACCCCATTGGTTCATAAAATTACCGGAATTTTCTACACGGCCAATTTCAAAATAACCTTTTTCAGAACCTTCAACCACATGAAGTTTAGCGGCACTGGTCTTTGTTGCAGTCATTGCGTAATTTGAGCCGCTCACCGTCACCCATTGTCCGGCTTTGCTTTTCATGGTAAAGTTTTCGGCCGTACCAATAAACTGGAACAAGGTTTCGCTTCCTGCGGCAACCGTTCTCATCTTCGCACCGTTAGGACCTGACAAATAAGCCTCGCCCGTTTTAAACTGAACAGAATACCACAATGGGCTTTCCTCAGTCGAGAAGGTGGGAAGTACGCTTTGGGCACTTACCAAAATGCAGGCAAACAGCGCTGATAGGAAAAGTGAAAATCTTTTCATGCTGTTAGATATAAAAATATGATTAATAATGTTTTGTGATTTTCGTAGTAACTTACTATCTGTGAAATCTCTGAAAGCAATATCAAGGGACTATATCCACCGAATTATTTTCAAAGCAAAGTGTTGATTTTCGTGAACTACCGCTAAACTAAAGATTTAGCGGCTTCGGATATACCAATACCTCCTCTCTTTTACTATCGTTGTATTTATAGATGTGCATGGAAAGTCAAGGGGAGCTACGCTACCCCGCATTTTTCATCCCCTAAACTAAAGATTTATGGGTTTTCAAATGCGAGTCTCTATAAATATTCCAAGTTTCAGATGTTTTTGACATTTCGAAAAACACGAAGTTCAAAGTCCTACATTTGGAATCAGCGAACAAAGTTAGTAAAAGAAGCATTTAATCACAAATAAATTAAGAATTATTTTACATTCAGCTAAGTTACTCACGCCTACTCCGAAAATATTTCGTACATTCACCCTCGTATCATACCGACTTTCCGCTGTCTATATGCAACTTTGTTGCCCAATGTTGCTAAGTGTGCAACTGCGAAAGTCCTCTTACACTTTATCTTATGAAAATAGCCCTTGTACAAACAGCCATTGTGCCGCTCTGCCCTGCCGCTAATATGCTACAGGCTGAACAGTTGATGAACACTATGCCTCGATGCCGACGTGTATGTATTACCCGAAACATGGTCAACTGGTTTTTGCACCGAACCCGACACTCCCTGGCCCGATGCCGATGAGGCGTTGCGCTGGATGAAGAATCAGGCTGCCCTGCGCCAGGCGGCTTTGGTGGGATCGCTTGTGGTCAATGCCGCCGACGGACTGAAATACAACCGTCTGTATTTTGTGCGCCCTGATGGCTCAACAACGCATTACGACAAACGGCACCTTTTTGCCTATGGTGGCGAGGACCGCTGTTTCTTGGCTGGCAAACAGGCCGTCGTGGCTGAATGGAAAGGTGTGCGTTTCATGCTGCAAATCTGTTTCGACTTGCGTTTTCCCGAATCGGCTCGCAACCGGCTCTCACTTCCGCCCTACGATGTGCTGGTATATGTGGCCAACTGGCCGGCCTCGCGCCGCAAAGCTTGGGATGCGTTATTGCCGGCACGTGCCATCGAAAATCGGTTTATGTGGTTGGGGTGAACCGCGCCGGATACCATACGGCTGAAAATGCTGATGCTTCTTCCGTCTACGATGGAGGCTCGGCTGCCTGCGATGCCTTCGGAAACCGTTTGCTGCAACTGGGGGATAAGGCCGAGTGCCGTATCATTGAAGTTGACACAGATGCCTTGCATAGGTTCAGAAAGGCTTTTCCCGTACTCATTCCGTAGTTCCAACCACCGCACACCTCTGGCCCGCACCACGCTGACAAATTGGGCTGAACAAGCTGCTTTTCTCTTCTGAATGCCGCTTCTCCCTATAAATAAGGATTGTGTTAAACAGATAAAGCGCGTAATTTTGCACTGCGAAATGCAAAGCGACGTAAGAGTAAGTAGCCGTTGATAAGGATTGATTCATTGCTTTTACCTATAGGCTTACTTCGTTGCTAACGTATTTGCCCCACGCTCCCTTACACGTATGAGGGTGCGTGGGGCATTCTGCGGCTATCCTGTAAGGTGCATTTTGCTCAAACTATCATTTGTATGTTATTATTATCACTCCTTTTATCGGTTCCGCCTTTCGAAGCCGATTCGCTCAAAAATTTCAACATTGAAGAAGCGGTAGTTGTAGCTTCGCCCAAAGAAACTGCGCAACTTCGCCGCCAACCCGTCAGCGTCAGTCTGTTTGCCAACGAGGGCTTGAAAAACCGCAACATTAAGTCGGTCAACGACTTGGCTGCCTATGCGCCCAACTTTTTTATGCCCGACTACGGCAGTCGCATCACGTCGGCTTGTTACATTCGTGGCATCGGTTCGCGCATCAACACGCCGGCTGTCGGACTGTATGTCGACAATGTGCCTTTTACAGACAAGTCGGCCTATCATTTCGATTTTCAGGACGTAGTGCGCGTCGATGTGCTGCGTGGCCCGCAAGGCACGCTCTACGGACGCAACACGATGGGGGGCCTCATCCGCGTGTTTACGGCTGACCCCATTACGCAAAGCGGCACAATGCTGCATGCCGGATGGACTTCGCGCACGGGTGGCCGCCGTTTTTCGGGCACGACTTTCCTGCATCCTGCCGACCGCATGGGGCTGAGCCTGAGTGCTTACTATTCAGCAGCCAACGGCTTTGTGCGAAACACTGCCACCGGCACCAAACAGGACGGTGAATCGTCGGCCGGCGGAAGGCTGAAATGGTCGTGGCGACCCACGGATGTGGTGAAACTGGACTGGACGGCTTCGTATGAATACAGCGACGAGGATGCCAACCCTTACTATCTGCTGGGAAAAACTGACCAGAAAGGAAACTTTACACCAACCGAACATCCGCAGGTGGCGCAAAACCGCCCCGGCTCTTACCGTCGCCATTTGCTGAACACGGGATTGGGCGTCGAACATCGCCTGCCGCGCGTGGTGCTTTCGTCGATTACGGCCTATCAGCACCTCGACGACCGCTTGTTCATGGATCAGGACTTCACGGCGGCTGATGTGTTTTCGCTTGAACAAAAGCAATATATGCACACGCTCACGGAGGAAATTGCGCTGAAAAGTCCGGCAAGCGCACGCCGCTGGCAATGGACCACGGGTGTGTTTGGCATGTACCAGTATCTGCGCACGCGCTGCCCGGTTACGTTTTATGCCGACGGCATCGACTACTTGAACAAACAGCTTGCGGCGGTGATGCCGCAGCGTCCGGCCATTTCATTGGGCTTTACGGGCAAAACGCTTCCTTTTAATGCGCGTTTGGTCACTCCTTCGGGCAATGTGGCTTTGTTTCACCAGTCGGTAATCAATGATTTGGGGCTGAAGGGCCTCTCGCTGACTTTGGGGCTCCGATTAGACTACGACTACCGCGAACTGCGACTCAATGCTGCCACTGATGCACCTATCGACTATCATTTCGGCATGCAAATGGGACCGGCCATGAAGTTCGACACCGACCTTCAGGCAAATCCGGCTATGACGCAAAAGCTTTGCAACGATTCATGGCAAGTGCTGCCCAAGGCTGCGCTCAACTATGATTTGGGCCGTGGTTTGGGCAATGTTTACTTCAGTGTAGCCAAAGGCTACCGTTCGGTGGCTACAACATTCAGAGCTTATTCTGATTTGAGCCAGAGCCTGTTGCAGCGCGAAATGATGCTGGGGGTTAAGGATTACAGCATTGCTACTATCAACCGCTTGCCCCTACCCGATGCCATGAAGGAAAATGCCATCAAAGGTATGACGGGTATTCTCGACAAGTACACGCCGGCACAGCCTGATGCCGAAACACTCTATTACAAACCGGAATATACCTGGAGCTACGAAGTGGGTACGCACCTGAACCTTTGGGACAAGGCGCTGCAACTCGACCTTTCGGCATTTTATATGAAAACGCGCGACCAACAGCTGGCACGATTTGCCGAAAGCGGCATGGGGCGTGTCATGGTGAATGCCGGACGGAGCCGCAGCTGCGGATTTGAGGCTTCTGTCCGCACTTCGCTGCTGGCCGAACGCCTGTTGCTCTCGGCGGCTTATGGTTACACGAATGCGGTGTTTACCAACTACAACTTAGGCAGTCAGCATGGCGAAACGGTTGACTATACTGACAACCGGGTGCCGTTCGTGCCGGAACATACGTTCAGTGTCACGGCCGATTTCCGTCAGCCCTTGCAGCATGCGGTGTTCAAGGCGGTATCGGTGGGTGCTGATGTGCGTGGTGCGGGCAACGTGATGTGGAACGAGGCCAATACGTTCAGCCAGCATGCCTACGCCAACCTGGCAGCGCGTGTGGGATTGGAACTGGCCGGCAATCTTTCCATCGAAGCCTGGGGCCGTAACCTGACGGCTGCGCGTTATGCCACCTTCAGTTTCGACAGCATGCACAATCGCTTTGCGCAATACAACCAGCCGCGCCACTTCGGCGTCGACTTGCGTTGGAAGTTCTAAGGTACTGAAGTACAGCTATTCATATCCCCCAAGGGTAGTTTTTAAACTGCCTTTCGGGGGATTTTTTTGTATAATTTCGCGGCTTCGGGTGCACAAGACGGATTTAACAAAGAGGTAAATAAAGGGAAAAATAAACGGGGTCGCCTTTGGCTTCATTGCAAGACGGAATGAGCGGATGCGGAACCGATTGGAGCGTTTTTCCGAAAACGCTGATTATCAGCAGTTCCGCGATTCTTAAAACTGGCTCGGAACTATTTCAAACTAGCTCGGAACTAATTTCGACGGGCTCGGAACTAATTTTGACGGGCTCGGAACTAATTCGGACAAACGCGGAGCAAATTTTGACGATGGTTCATCGTGTGGTTCAAACTGATGAAAAAACAAATAGCTCTTATTGATTCAGTGTGCTTTGACATTTTGCTACAACAGAAAGTAAGGCAGGAAGGCCTATCTGAAACCCATGCGCGTGGTTGAGTTTTACCACATGCTTTTGCGACTGAGCCGTTTAAATGCCTTTCCTGCAAAAAGCTTTCTGCTCTCGTAAAACAAAGAAAGCCCCGAAACCAAGTCTGTACAGAATGGGGTTCGGGGCTTTGTGAATATAGGGAGTAAGTATTTTACTTCATGTCGTTGGCCTTCAGCGCTGCCTGGTCGTCATACTGCTTTTGCAGTTTCACGAGTTCCTTCATCAGTCGCTTCGTCACCTTTTCGGTACCGGGCTTACCATAAAGGTTGTTCATTTCACGCGGATCTTCGTTGAGGTTGTAAAGTTCCCACGAGTTGATGTCGTTGTAGAAGTGGATGAGCTTCCAGCCATCAGCGGTTTTTACACCGTAATGACGCTTCACGGCGTGTTCGGCGGGGTATTCGTAGAAGTGGTAGTACAAGCTCTTGCGCCAATTCTTCGGGTGCTTGCCCTGGAGCAGCGGAACGAGCGATTTGCCCTGAATGTCGGCGGGGATTTTGGCACCTGCCAGTTCAAGGAACGTCGGTGCATAGTCAATGTTCTGCACCATTTCGCTGATTTCGCCCTTGGCATTCAGTCCCTTCGGCAAGTGCATGACGAGGGGCGTCGAGAATGATTCTTCATACATATAGCGTTTGTCGAACCATCCGTGCTCACCCATGTAGAAACCCTGGTCCGAGGTGTAAACCACGAGCGTAGAGTCGAGCAAACCGGCTTTCTCCAGATAGTCGAGCGTACGGCCCACATTGTCGTCGAGCGACTTGAGCACCTTGGCGTAATCGCGCATGTAACGCTGATACTTGAACTCTGCCAGTTCCTTTCCCTTGAGGTTGCGGCTGTAGAAGTCGGCTGAAAGGGCATAGTAGAACGCATTGTAGGCATTCAAGTCGGTGCTGTCAAGACGCTGAACCATGTTGTGATAGCTGTCTGACAAACGGGTTTTCAATCCCGGGCGGTCCATCTTCACGTCATACACAATGTCCATGTGGTCATTGTTGGCAATTTCCATTTCCTGCGTCTTGGCAGCCTCGCGTCCTTCGTAGTTGTCGTAGAAGTTATCGGGCAATGCAAAAGGTTTTGTCCTCGTATTCGTGCAGATACTTCATTTCGGGCAACCAGTCGCGGTGACAGGCCTTGTGGTGAATGAACAGGGCAAAGGGTTTCGAGCGGTCGCGCTTGTGCTCCATCCAGTCAATGGCCTTGTCGGTTACGATGTTCGTCAGATAGCCTTTTTCCGTTACATGGCTATTGTCCATATTGATGAACGTCGGGTTGTAATAATTACCCTGTCCGGGCACGATGTTCCAGAAGTCGAAGCCGGTCGGGGTGCTTACCAGGTGCCATTTACCGATGATGGCCGTTTGGTAACCCACCTTTTGCAGCAACTTCGGCATGGTTTGCTGTGAACCATCGAACACACCATGCTCGTTGTTCGTAAATCCGTTCTTGTGTGAGTGCTTACCCGTGAGCATGCAGGCGCGGCTCGGTCCTGAGAGAGAGTTGGCCACGTACGAGTTCACAAACTTCACACCATCGGCAGCAATGCGGTCGAGGTTAGGCGTTTCAACATAACGGTTGTCATAGCAGCTCATCATTTGGGCCGTATGGTCATCAGTCATGATGTACACAATATTGTAACGCTGCTGAGCGGTAGCTGCCAGCGGCAGCAAGAATAAGGGGAGTAATTTCATTGAAAAAAGTGCGATTTTGAGCCTATTTCGTTTAAGAAGTCGTCTAAACTTTTCTGACGAAGATTTGATTTGGAGATTTATCTCTTCTAAATGACAAATGAAGGATAAAAAAAATATTTACCCTTCATTTGTGAATATTGCAGTAAGTCGGATAACTTACTTTTGCGTCATGTTGTAAACGATGTCCATGATTTGTTTGCCGAGTGCGTCAGCTTCCTCCATCGTGTGTGCTTCCGAATAAACGCGGATGATGGGTTCAGTGTTACTCTTGCGCAAGTGTACCCACTTGTCGGCAAAGTCAATTTTCACACCGTCGATGTCGGTCACGGTTTCGTTCTTGTAGAGTTCCTTCACCTTCTGAAGAATCTGGAAGATGTCGGTCGTCGGGTCAAGGTCGATGCGGTTCTTGGCAATGTAGTACTTAGGCAGCGAGTCGCGCAATTCGGTGGCACGCATACCGGTTTTTGCCAAGTACGTAAGGATGAGAGCGATACCTACGAGTGCGTCGCGGCCAGAGTGAGCGGCGGGATAAATCACACCACCGTTACCTTCACCACCGATTACTGCACCGGTTTCCTTCATCTTCGTCACTACGTTCACTTCGCCTACAGCAGCAGCTGAATAGTTACAGCCGTACTTTTCGGTTACGTCGCGCAGACCGCGGGTTGACGAAAGGTTCGATACCGTAGGACCGGGGGTGTGCTTCAGCACATAGTCGGCACAAGCCACGAGGGTATTTTCCTCGCCGAACATGCTACCGTCCTCGCAAACCAAGGCCAAGCGGTCAACATCGGGGTCAACCACGATACCGAGGTCATGACGTCCCTTACGCAGGAGGTTGCGAATTTCGCTCAAGTGTTCCTTCAAGGGTTCGGGGTTGTGGGCAAAGTCGCCGGTAGGCTCTACATTGAGTCCGGTAACCTGCGTTACACCTAGCTGACCGAGAAGTTTGGGCAGGATGATACCACCTACAGAGTTTACGGTATCAATAGCCACGGTGAAGTGAGCGCGACGGATGGCATCAATATCAACCAGTTCAAGCTGTTTCACCATTTCAATGTGACGCTGGTCGTAGCTGAAGTTTTTGGTATAGCAACCCAGGCTGTCAACGTCAGCAAAGTCAAAGTCGCAGCTATTGGCCAAACGCACCACTTCCGAAGCTTCTTCGGGCGGGAGGAACTCACCCTTTTCGTTCAAGAACTTCAGGGCATTCCACTGACGGGGGTTGTGCGATGCAGTGATGATGATACCACCGCAAGCGCGTTCCATGGTAACGGCCAATTCAGTGGTAGGAGTTGAAGCCAAACCGATGTTAACCACATCGAAGCCCATGCTCATGAGCGTGCCACAAACCACATGGCTGGCCATTTCGCCAGAAATACGGGCATCACGGCCTACTACAATTTTACGACGGAAAGTGCGGTTCACCACGCGTTCGCGCAATGCCGCATAAGCTGAAACCGATTTGGCAATTTCAACGGGGTTCAAAGTGTCGCTCGGACGACCACCGATGGTGCCACGGAAACCGGAGATTGATTTAATCAGGGTCATAGTATCTTGTGTAAGATGATTGTTGACAAAAAATAGTGCTGCATGCAAAGTTTAAGCCTTTGCTTACGCGTAGCAAAGGTAATGATAAATTGGCAGTATATCTCAAAAAAGGGGAGTTTTTTTACACTGAACTGCCCAATTAGGAGGGAATGTAATTTGTTTTTTTACGAAAAGGGGTGAATTAGCTGTGAGCCGCCTGTTTTTTCTTTCGTGCCATGCTGGTTTTTCATGACGACCTGCCGGTTTTTCATTGCGCCATGCCGGGGCTATGCCTATGTGCCTGTTACGCAATGGGGGGGATTCCGACCGTTTCACCTGGGGTATTCAGGTGCTTTCAGCGGAGGATTTTTCCCCGTTCGACGCACTTTCTTTACAAAATTACGAAAAGCGTTTTGCGTTTTTTTACGCGCATTGTCTGACGTCACTGCGCTCATACCCACCACCTGCTATCAAAGCGAAAATAAACGATAACGAATTGTAGTTATTAGCTCAAAAAGTATAAATATACGGGCTATGCAGGAAACCGAAATAGGCTTATTTTTTTTGACGATTTTCAAATTATTTTATTAGATTTGCAACATGGACAATTCGCACAAACCTCACATACTCATTATATATACGGGGGGTACTATCGGCATGATAGAGAACCCGGAGACGGGTGCGCTCGAAAATTTCGACTTTGAGCAGTTCCGTCACTATGTGCCCGAAATGCGGCGTTTCAATTACAAAATTGATGCGCTGGCTTTCAATCCGCCCATCGACTCAAGCGACATGGAGCCGCGCTATTGGGTAAAAATAGCGCACATCATTGCCGACCATTACGAAAAATACGATGGTTTCGTGCTGCTGCACGGCACCGACACCATGGCTTACACTGCTTCGGCACTCAGTTTCATGCTTGAAAATCTGGGAAAACCGGTTATCATTACGGGCTCACAGCTACCTATCGGACAGTTGCGTACCGACGGCAAGGAGAACCTGCTCACCAGCATCGAAATTGCTGCTGCTACCGATGGCGAAGGCAATCCGCGCGTACCCGAAGTGTGCATTTTCTTCGAAAGCCGCCTCATGCGTGGCAACCGTACTACCAAAATTAACTCCGAGGGGTTCAATGCCTTCCGTTCGTTCAACCTCAACTCGCTGGCACACGCAGGTATTCACATTAAATACGACAATCACCTCATTCGCCGCCCGGCAGATGGTGCGCCCTTCAAACCGCACTTTCTGCTCGACAACAATGTCATGATTATGACACTCTTCCCCGGCATCCGCAAAGAAGTGGTCGACACTTGCTTCAGCGTTAAGGGGCTGCGTGCCGTGGTTCTCAAAACCTACGGCGCTGGAAACGCACCGCAAAAGCCGTGGTTCGTTGAGCGCATCAAGCGACTCATCGACAATGGCATCATAGTGGTTAACATTACCCAATGCTCAAAGGGCAGTGTCGAAATGCACCGCTACGAAACCGGACTGCAACTGCTGCAAGCCGGTGTTATCAACGGCTACGACTCAACGCTCGAAGCCAT
>VOFC01004583.1_pt1 | contig 24739 bp, 34 predicted proteins | sample 5384161 | NCBI WGS metagenome assembly VOFC01 (sample SAMN12384722, study PRJNA508395) | human gut metagenome | isolation source: healthy gut B | host: Homo sapiens | reverse complement strand
GAAGATAAGGGGCTTTTTCCATTATTATCCTAGTACTGGAAAAATCGACCGTTCATTCATCCGGATATTTATCATAATGTTCACGGATTGTATTTGGACGGAGATTATCTGTGGGTTGGGAATTTTGCAAAAGGATTGAAGCGTATTGATTTGAGGACATACGCTGTAAAGCACTATGATAATATTGCAAGTGATATCTTTTCTATCTGCCGGATAACTGCGGGCGATCTGTATCTTGGAACAACAATAGGGATTGTTTCGGTACAACCCAGATACGGAACGTTTTAAACGCGTCCCCGAACTTGGGTGGACGTTTGTTTATTATATAAAGGAGGATAAGCAGGGGAATTTATGGCTGGCAACTTATGCCAAATGGCGTCTATAAAAAAGAATGTCCGTACAGGTGGTTGGGAACATTTTCGTACATGAGGAAGCAGACTCGTCCACCCTTCCATCAATAAGGTGCTGGTATTTTTGAAGACAGTCAAAATCAGCTATGGTTTTACCACACACAAAAGGAGGTGGCTTCTGCCGCTTTGTGCCTTCCGCCAACACCTTTGTCCGTTATGACGGTCTCGGTCCTGCCAAGCAACGTCATTTATCGGATTGAAGAAGAAAAAGGGATTGTTCTGGGTTTCAACCAATAAGGGCTGGTGCATTTTAACCCGAAGAATTCCAGTTTTTAAAAGTGTTATACAGTTGCTAATGGGTTTTGCTGGTAACCAGTTTAATACCAGTCCAGCTATAAGGAAGAATGGACGGATTTATTTTGGCTGTATTAACGGTTTCATCTCCTTTTGCCCCCTTTTTATTGATAATGATTTTTTACCCTCTGTTTTTTTTTGATTACCGATTTTATGCTCTTTAATAAAAGGTGGTAGTCGGAGAAAAAGGCTCTCCATTGAAACAAAGTATCACTTTTGTCAAAACCATATCGAACTTCAGTCAAATCAGAATTCGTTTCTCCTTCAGGATAGCTGCGATAAGTTATCAGTCACCGAAGGCAATACACTGTATATAGACTGGAAGGGTATGATTCCGAATGGCATACAGCGGGTAAGGGCTATTACGTATTCCAATTTACCTTATGGGACACATACATGTTACGCGTGAAAGGTGCGAATAGTGATGGTGTATGGAATCCAGATGTACGCACATTGGGGATCAGGATATTGCCCCCGTTTTATTTATCCGTATGGGCATACCTGATTTATATCCTATTGATACTCGGTACATTTTTCGCCCTCTTCTTTTATTTAAGGAAGCGTACTATTGAAAAGCAGCGTAAAGAGATGGAGAAGTTCGAACAGGAAAAGGAGCAGGAACTCTACACCACTAAGATAGATTTCTTTACAAATGTGGCACACGAAATCCGTACTCCTTTAACACTGATAAAGTGCCCATTGGAGAATGTACTTGCTGATAGGGAACTCTCCGAAAATGTAAAGGATGGAATTGGAAATTATGGATCAGAACGTGGAGAGGTTACTGAACCTGATAAACCAATTACTTGATTTCCGTAAAGCGGAAAATAAAGGTTTTAAATTGAATCCGAAAGAATATAATATCGGTACTATCGTCCACTCTGTTTATAAGTATTTCACCACTTTGGCAAAGCAAAGGGGAATTAAACTTAGTAGAAGTTCCAGAGGAAGAATTGTTGGCTTCTGTTGACAAAAGAGGCTTTGACCAAAATTCTCAGTAATCTGTTTGCTAATGCATTGAAATATGCCCGGACATACGTTTATCTCCATTTGTCTGTTGATGAGAAGAATGAGGTGTTCACTATCTCTATGAGTAATGATGGGGAATATAGTCCCTATCGAAATGCGTGAAAATATTTTTAAAGCCTTTGTCCAATACCGGGACGGGAAAGATATTGTCTCGGGCACAGGCATCGGATTAGCTATGGCTCGTTACTTGGCAGAGTTGCATCAAGGTATGCTGGTGATGGACCGGGAGCTAGATTGTAACCGTTTCATTCTTTCCATTCAATATTACACCAGACACTTCCGGATGATTCGGAAGAACAACATAAGAAACCTGGGTATGATGATGAAGATCGTGAAGTTTCTGATAAAGATAAAAAGAGGTTGCTTCCATATTGGTTGTAGAAGATAATAAGGATATGCTTGCTTTTGTGTTCAGGCAATTGTCTTCATTGTATCATGTACTGATTGCGGAAAATGGGGTCGAGGCGTTGGACGTTCTTGAACAGAAATCTGTGGATCTGATAATAAGTGACATTATGATGCCTCTGATGGACGGGGTTGAATTATGCAAGCATCTGAAACAAAATCTGGACTATAGTCATATTCCTGTAATATTATTGACAGCTAAAACTAATCTGGAATCAAGAATCGAAGGACTTGAAGAAGGGGCGGATGCGTATATTGAAAAGCCGTTTTCTATGGGTATCTTCGTGCCAATGTAGCAAATCTGTTGAGTAATCGGGAAAGATTACGCCGTCACTTTATTGAATTTCCTTTTATCAAAGCAGATGCAATGGCGCAGACAAAAGGCCGATGAGATGTTTATTAGCAAGTTAAATGAGTATGTATTACGCCATCTTGATAATACGGACCTGCAAATTGATGATATAGCGGATGCAATGAATATGGGACGTTCCAACTTTTACCGGAAATTGAAAGGAATCCTAAATATGAGTCCGAACGAATATCTCCGCCTTTTCCGTTTGAAGCAGGCAGCTTCCATACTGAAAGAAGGAACCTATGGAGTGGTGGAAGTCTCTTACATGGTAGGGTTCAGTACCCCCTCCTATTTTTCAAGCTGTTTTAAAAACAGTTCGGAGTACTGCCTAAAGATTTCATATCGCACTAGTAATATGTATTTTGCTTTAAATTTTATAATATCAGGTCATTTTCTGATATTTTATCCGAGTTGTTCGGGTAATTTTGCAAATATATTAACAACTAAATTTGATGTATGACAAGGTATTTACTTTTTTTTGCCAGCCAGCCTTCGGGCGGAAGAGAGAGTTGTTTTCCTATCGTATATATAAACGATTCTTAGTTTGAGAATTTGTACTGTAATTTATATAAAGTCAAAGAAATAATTATAAAATAAATTGCACACACAATGAATAATAGAAAAGAAAATGAACAGAGTTGTATAGTAATGAATAAAAAAGAGGGTACATCGTGCATTACGACACACCTCCCTGTATTTCAGAGAAAAAATCTACACTACTAATCAAAAAATCTATTGATATATGAACTGTAAAGTAAAACAAGGATGCCTTACCAGCGAAAGCTGTTGCATCCTGTTATGGTTAGCCTTCACATTATTTCCCGTTTCCGTTGTAACGGCGGCAGATAATAGAAAGATCGACGAGAGCCAGCAAAAAGAAGTAAAAGCAGAAATGAAAGGATATGTGGGAGACGAAAACGGAGAGCCTGTTATTGGAGCTACCGTATTGGAAAGTGGAACGCAGAACGGGGTTATAACAGATGTGGACGGTATATTCACTATACAGTTGGCAAAGAACGCATCATTGACCATTTCATATGTTGGGTACCAGAAGAAAACGGTAGTGGTAAAAGATAAGAAGTTCATTTCCGTTAATTTGACTCCGGACAGGAGTATGATGCTGGATGAAGTGGTCGTGGTCGGTTTTGGCAAACAAAAGAAAGAATCCCTCGTGGGAGCTGTGCAGGCAGTGAAGCCGGAAGACCTGAAGATGACATCCAGTAATCTTAGTACTTCATTTGCCGGGAACGTTCAGGTATCATCGCCGTACAAACACAGGGTGAACCAGGCTCTGATGAGGCGAAATTCTATATACGTGGTATATCAACTTTTGGTTCGAATACCTCACCGCTGATCATACTTGACGGTGTGGAAATCAACGCTACGATGATGAACAATATTCCTCCAGAATCTATCGCGTCGTTTTCTGTGCTGAAAGATGCTACGGCAACGTCCCTATACGGCTCACGGGGGCTAACGGAGTTATCATCGTTACTACCAAGCAAGGACAGCTTTCCGAGAAAATGTCTGTAGATATCCGCTTTGATAATACTTTCTCCATGCCTACCTATGTGCAGAAAATGGCAGATGGCCCGACTTACATGGATATGTATAATGAAGCCGTTTATAATCAGGCTATTGCCAATAACCAAGAGTATGAGCCTTTCTATAGCCGGGATAAGATAGATAAAACACGTGCCAATGCAAATCCTACCTGTTCCCAAACAATGACTGGTACAGTATGTTGTTCAAAGACTTCGCCGTTAATCAGAATTTGAATATCTCCATCAGGGCGGAAGCAAAAAATGTGGATTACTTCCTGAATGCTGGAATCTTCTATGAAAATGGTATCATCCGGCAACCCAAGGAAGATAAACTTGATGTGGGTATGCGCAACAAAAAATACCTGTTTCAGAGTAATGTGACAGCCCGTGTTACCTCTACGACGAAAGTGGGGCTAAATATGAATACGCAGTTGTTCTACCACCATGCCCCCAAAAACAAGTACCCGGAATTTGTTCGCCTATTCCATGCATGGGAATCCCGTACGTTTTCCTGCTACACTTCCTGCTGAACCAGGGGACATACATCCGCTACGGTAGCAATGATCCGTGGGATGTGGGAAAATCAGAGCCGAATCCTTACGCCAAATTGAGTGAAGGTTATACGGAACGAAATTATGTCTATATGACGACCGCTTTCAATCTCGAACAGGACTTGAAGTTTGTCACACCAGGGTTAAAAAACTCACCGGACTGGCATCTTTCTATAATTACAGTTTTAACTGGCTGGATCATTGGATTGTACCTTTCTACTATAAAGTATCTGATGACTATACGATGGATGATCAGGGAAACTACCTTTATAAGACTTCGACTATCGGTGAGCCGGGAGAACCTTATCTGAAGAGCAATTCGGGCGTGATCCGACAGAGTGTCTGGTCTTTACAGGGACTGGACTACTCACGCCAGTTTGGTGGACATGATGTGGGAGCTACCCTTGTTTACCATGAAAGAAACAAGAAAGTGAAGGACGGCGGGCTGAAAAAGATCTTCTTCCTTGCCGTGAGCAAAGGGATGGCCGGACGTCTGACCTACAGTTTTGGTCAGCGTTACCTACCTTTGGTTATAATGGCTCGGAGAATTTCAGAAGCGGGCATCGTTTCGGATTCTTCCTGCGATTGCCCTAGGATGGACTATTTCTAATGAAAAGTTTTCCAACCGTTAAAAAAAACAGTTTCCACTCTGAAAATCCGAGCTACTTATGGATTGACCGGAAATGATGCGCTTGCCACTCGCTTTCCCTATGTAACAGAAGTCAGTATGAATAATAATTTGGATTGGTGGACTGGTAGCGGTACCCGCGTGAATGGGCCGCTTGTAAATATTTATGGTAATGCGAACGCTACATGGGAAAATCGAAAAGCTGAATTTGTGTCGATATGACCCTTCTTGAATCTATGGATATAACCATTGATTATTTCAAGGAAGACCGTAGTGGAATTTTTTAAACGTTCGTCCGTCCAATCCTTCAACAATGGGAGTGACAGGTATGCTGCCTTATGCCAACATTGGCTCGGTAAAGGAAATAAGGAGGTGTGGATATGAGTGTAGCATACAGCAAAGTAATTGGCAAAGATTGGGTGCTCCGCCTGAACGGTAGTCCTGACCTATGCACATAATGAGATTACGGAATAGACGAACCGGTGAGATGTAGAACCCTATTCTTCAAGAATCGGACACCCGATAAACAGTATTATGGGATATGTGTCGACGGATTGTTTTACTTCTCAGGAGGAAATAGACAGATCTCCCAAACAGTCGTTCGGAAATTATACGGTGGGAGATATTAAATATAAAGATCTGAATGGTGATAACGTGGTGAATGGTTATGACAGGACGATTATCGGCAATCCTGAAATTCCGGAGATTATCTATGGTTTTGGAGGAACGTTGAAGTATAAAAAAAGTGGGATTTGTCTCTGTTTTTCCAGGGAGTGGCCAAAGTCAGTTTAATGATGAGCGATATTCATCCGTTCAGCGAAGCGGGCCATAAAGGATATAACATTGCACAGTATATCGTTGATGACCACTGGTCGGAAAGCAATAATGTAGCCGGTGCCGCCTGTCCCCGTTATCGCGAATTTATCACGAACAATGCGCAAACCAGCACTTATTACCTACGTAACGCACTTTCCTGCGCCTGAAGAATGCCGAACTGGGCTATTCCTTCTTCCCGTGGCTGCGTGTGTATGCAGCAGGTACTAATTTGCTGACATTCTCTCCGTTCAGTACCTGGGATCCTGAAATGGGAAGTGGGAATGGTTTGAAATATCCGCTACAGCGCACCCAAGATCGGGATTCAGTTTCATTATTAATTAAGAACAAGAATAAGTTATGAAAAATATATATACAAAGTTATGCCTGTCGGCAATCGGCTGTTTAATGATGGCATCATGTGATTTTCTTGATGTGGTTCCGCAAGGTACTGCTACCGTGGATGATATCTACCGGACACAATATCAGGCTGAAGGAATGGTACTGTCTTGCTACGCGAATATCCCTAACTATTTCCATCCCCCAACAATTTCCTGATTTTACCGGAGGAAACGAAATCATAACGAGCAAAGGAGGAACAACGCGCTGGTTTCATTTCCGCAGTCTGGTTTATGGGGGAAGAATCCCCAACAACGACTTATTACTCATTATGGAGCAATACAGCAAAATCTTATCCGCAGGGTGCTGTGAAGAAAGCAGTATGGGGAAAGTATCCGCAATTGCTATAATGTGCTTAATAATCTGGATAGGGTATCGGACATTACCCCCGAAAACCTGAGCTGGTGGAAAGGTGAAGCGCTGTTTTTGATCGGGTATTATCATCAGATCATGCTGGAGTACTATGGACCGATAGTTATTATTGACAAGGAAATACCAATGGAAAGTTCTCCGGCCGAGATGATGACCTCCCGTTCTCCTTATGATACATGTGTCGATTTCATTGCCAATAAAAATATTCGGGAAGCAGCTAGATTACTTCCTGGCGTATGGGATTCAAGTAAGAGAAACAGGGCTACCCTCTTCTGCTGCCTTGGCTTTCAAGGCTCGGCTGTTGCTTTATGCCGCCTCGCCGTTAGTCAATGGGAATAGTGAGTTTTATTCCGACTTTAAAAACCCCGACGGCACTTTTCTGATTAACCAGACTTATGACCGGGAAAAGTGGAAGAGAGCGATGGATGCTGCCAAAGAGGCCATAGACCTTTGCAGAAGAGACGGTTACAAACTTTATGGAAATTCGACCAATGACTTGGAGCAAGGGAAGAAAAAACTATCATGAAGCCTTTGTCGGTGATGGGATCAGTGGTAGCGGATTTTAACTGGAATGAAGTCCTGTTTGGCTTTGCTGAACAGGGAACTATTTCCTACTGTATCCAAGAATATGGCTCCTCGTGTTGAATTTACAAGTTATTCGACCAAAGGTTTTAAGAGGGTCCTTATTCCCGACGTGGGGATTGTGTGAGTAGGTATTATACCAAGAACGGTCTACCTTGGGCAGATGACCCCGAGACTAAGAAGTTTGATCCGTATTCCATTGCACCAGGTGATAGTACGGTACGTTTTTCACAGGAATCGTGATCCGCGCTTTTATGCCTCTATTGGCTTTGATCGTGGAAATTATGACGTGCAGGGAAAGACAATAGTGCTCAAATGCAGAGACGTGGTGAAATGCAGCAGAATAATGGCAATGCCAAGGATGAGTATCAAACGGACAACGGTTATTATTGTCAGAAATGGGTGTCTAAATATGATACCTATAATAGGACTACCGATCAAATAACCTACAACCGTTGGTGCTTTCCTTTTATATGCGTCTGGCCGAACTCTATCTGAGTTATGCAGAAGCGGATTTCGAATATAGCGGCACACTGAGTACTGCCAGTCTGTCCTATTTGAATAAAAGTACGTGAACGTTGCGGATTACCTACCTTTTGCAGATTCATGGGCAAAAGCCGGTGGTATTCCTTCAGGAGAGAAGTTGCGCGAAATATTACATGATGAACGCTCCATTGAATTGGCTATGGAAGGCAGACGTTTCCATGATATGCGCCGTTGGAAAATTGCCCATACTGAAATGATGCGTTATCAGAAAATCCTGGACATTATCCGGAAAACCGCTGATAGTTTTATAAACTTACGGACATGAAAGAAACCGGCGTTCGTAATTTTACCGCTCCAAGAACTATTGGCTTGCTATTCCACAAGATCAGATAGAAGTAAATCCCAATCTAGTGCAGAATCCGGGATACTAGAGAATCAGCTCTTATATAACTAACAATTAGAGGAAAGGACAAAATGAAAAAGGTAATGTGTTTATTGGCAATTATGTTTATGATTGCCAATACTTCGGCACAAACACGGGTGATTGCCCATCGTGGTTTCTGAAAACCCAAGGATCAGCACAAAATAGCATTACATCTTTGTTGAAAGCGGATTCTATAGGATGTTATGGTTCGGAGTTTGATGTCTGGCTGACAAAAGATAATGGTTTGGTGGTTAGCCATGATGGGATTATTCAAGGGCATAAGGTTGAAGAGTCCACTCTGAAGGAATTAACTGGGTTATGGTTAGCGAATGGAGAATGCGTACCTCCTTAAAAGAGCTTCTGGAAACAGCTAAGCGGAAAAACATCTTTGAAGCTGGTGCTGGAGTTGAAAGCTCATAGTAAACCCGAACGGGAGATAAAAAGCTGTTGAAGAGATCGTTTCGATGATAAAGAAGATGGGACTCGAACCCCGGATGATATATATCACCTTTTTCGTCTCACGCATTAAAGGAACTGATCCGTCAGGCTCCCACAAGCACTCCTGTATATTATCTGAAAGGGACTTATCTCCACAACAACTGAAAGAATTGGGTAGTGCCGGACCGGATTATCACTTCTCTGAATTTTTACCGTTATACCGATTGGATTGAAAGTTGCCATGCCTTGGGGCTAAAAGTGAATGTATGGACGGTTAATAAAAAAGAGGACATGCAATACTTTTTTGGGATAAAGTCGACTTTATCACTACAGATGAGCCGTTGGGACTGTTGAAAGATATGATGAAGGTCAGATAGATATATTTTCTGAGATAATGTATAGTCCAACTGATTACCTTTTAATAATCTGTTGATTATTTATGTTTTTTGGAAAATGAGTTTCAAGTTTTCAAACGACTGTTCATGTTGATACACTTGAATGCTGATTGAAAACAAAACAATAGCGGAAACAATGAATGTCAATCTTGTATAAGAAGGCAAACGTCCAAATTTATAGTTCAGCTCCATTAATCGAACTGAATAGGGGTATTTATTAAATAATATAAAAATTAGCCAACTAATTCATAGCCAAATTATTGCAGTGAATTAGTTGGCCTTTTTTGTATCTTTAAGTATTTCGTGCGACAAGAAGTCGTACAAGTAATTGTTCAGCACTGTGCCTGAACCTATTGTTCTGTCAATAGTAGTCTAAAGAGGCGTGCTTTACCAGTCATGGTTTAGTGCGAAGCCCTCTTGACAATGCTGTCATTTACAGAAATATCCAATGTATAGGCTGTTAGGCTGACTGATATGAGTAACATATGTGAATCGCTACACCATCGTAATAAAGAAATAGCTTACGGATATTTATAAGCTATAGCCAAAAAGGTGGGTAGTCAGGATAGTCTTTTGGGAATGTAAGGCTACACGGACATCATACTGGCGGTGGAGGGGCGGGCTCTAAGTCGGGCGTCAGTTACTTGTACGGAACTTGGTAAACCCGTATTTCTCCTGTCTATGTCAGGCAGGTAAGCCAATTGCAAGAAAAGCCGAATGTGGTGCGGGTAAAGGATTGCGGAGAAAGTGAATGATTCTGTGTAATGCGGAGGATAGAGGTTTAAACATCACCCCATGCGAAATCAGGCAGACTTCCGCAGGGTAATTCTTTGTGAAACGATTGTAGAACTTTAATAAAATGAAGAAACTGCAAATGAGCAAGGCAAAAAGCCGAGTGTGCATCTTTAACCGTACGAAACACGACATGAAAAGATATCGATTCTTCCAAATATGAGCGTAAAGTGAGAAAAACTGCAGGTCCGAATAGCAAAGGCCCACAAAGAAAAGAGGTACAACAAGGTAAAGGCCTTACGGTACCTACTTGCCACTTCCTACGAAGCCAAGGCATTGGCGATAAGGAAAGTAACTTCAATAAAGGTAAACGTACGGCAGGGGTTGACCATATGAAGTGGGACACTGATGCCAAGAAAAATAGAAGCTATATGTTTATTGAAAAGGAGAGGATATAAGGCCTTCCCGCTGAGGAAGGTCAACATAGCCAAAAAGCAAATGGCAAGACAAGATCTTTGGGAATACCAACCATGAAGGACAGAGCCGTGCAGGATATATCTTATGGCTTTAGAACTTATAACTGAAAGTGAAGCGGATGCGAACTCATATGGGTTCAGAAAGTTTAGAGTACTGCGGATGCAATAGACGCACTTCATAGATGGTTGAGTAGAGACTGTTTACCACAATGGATACTGGAAGGTGACATTAAGGGGTTGTTTTGATCATATTAATCATGAATGGCTTCTCAACAATGTGTATTGACAGGCTGGTATTAAGGAGATGGCTGAAAAGCGGAGTAGTATTTAATTGCAAAGTATCAATAGATACGCTACACTTTTTCTTTTCGTTGGCAAATCTTAAATCCGTATCTTCGTTGCATGAAAGAAGATATACGGATGCGCCAAAAATGGCTTTGAGCTATACGTCGAAACGGGTTCTGTGACAAAAACTGCCCTTCGGTGCGGGATTACCCGTTCCACGTTATACCGTTGGATAAATTGCGAGAAAGAACAAGGCAAGTCGGAATTGTCCGATAAGTCTAAACGTTCATCAAGACTTGCCAATATGAAGATAACACCTGAAATTGAAACCATTATCCTTAATCTGTGCGTGAGACAAGAAGATGGGGAGCGCAACGGATTGCCAACTATCTGCTTAGAAGAGAATAAAGCTCTCAGGCATGACGGTGTGGCGTGTGTTGAAAAGCATCAGGTCAAAGCTGTTGTGAAACGTTGCGAGAAATTTATTTCTTCTTCCAGCCGATTTTTTCCATCGGCAACATCCGGATAACCATATACCCCCGCCGTTGTTCATAGCGGCAGGAAAAACATGCCTGACGGCGATACGTGACGCACGGCACTCAAACCCCTATTCCAACGTGAAACTGACCGCAGAGAGATGCCGCCACGGGCGACCTCGTGGAAGTCCAAGGACAACACGACACTTGTGGGGGATTGTCGGATGAGCACTACTACCTCTACTATCCCTTACTAAACGGATATGAGCGGAAAGACTGCCACTCCCACAGGCTCAGCCTTGACCGACACGGAATTCTTCGCCCGTTGGTTTCCGCTTGGCAGCCTCAGGACGACCAAAAGTACTCATGCGGCATATACCGCCTCCGACTTGATGACTGCCGAAGGCTCCGCAACGACAGGGGAAGACAACACCCTCCACCTCTCTTTCACCATGAACCATCGTGGTTATGGCATTGGCCGTCATCGAGATGCCGAATACCGTTAAATACAAGTTTACCGACGAGAGGATTCCTGATTACGCCGTGTCACCCGCCACTACATTCTTCTGGCATTGCCCAGCCGCCGCGCGTGAACGATGGTACATACCGCTACTTGGTGAATCACGCGACCCCGCACCGACTATCGAAGGACATTATGACGAGGGAAGCAAGGAGTTCACCATAACCCCGTCCGGCCTTTCTACCGGCAGTTACAAGAGATACAAGGTGGACGGCGCGGTGACAACTGTAAAGGACTACACGATGCAACGGGAGATTACCTGCTCGCCGACGGCAACCTGCTGCCTAAGGGGTACTACCCTGACCGAGGAGCAGAAGGCAAGCGTGGCGGCCATCGTCTTCTGGACACCGGCAGAGACCAATCCTGAAGGACGGATCACGCCGGCGTCTCTGGATTTCGACAAGATTATGGTGAAAGAACATCCCAATTGCACCCCATGGCCTTGCCGTGTCGATTAAAGATGCTCCGGGCAACGTCTCGTGGCAAAACGTTAACGACTGGGTGGCGGATTTTCAAAGAGGAACAGATTTCAATCCTGTCGATAAGGATGAGTACGTAAACATTGCCACTGGTTTCGATGCGACCGGCAACATAAACAGGATACTCGGTTACCAGAACACGAAAGTGCTGTGGGCGTATAACGGATATTGCAAGACAAACGGCAAAACCGATGCCTTGGTCAATCCTGCTGAGGTCCTGAAAACATTTATCGCAAATAATCCAGCCCCGGCAAACAGCACCGGATGGTTCTTGCCGTCGGTAAAGGAACTGCACATGCTATGTTATAAGGATGTCGATAATATTGCGTACACACGGGACAACACAGAGACGAGGGATATAGTCGAAGTCTCCATCTCCGCCGTTGGCGGTGACGCATTGTCACCGCGCAATAACCATAAACGTTTCTGGTCTTCTTCGAGAGCCCCAGTAATAAGAATGGCGCTTTTAGCGTGTATTTCTACAATGCCTTCGCACAGCTCAGCGAAAAGGACGGCGCACTCAATGTGCGTGCCGTGTGCGCTTTCTAACCACATAAAACAAAGAAAAATAACGATGTGAAAGGAACAGGATATTCCGGACGATGGATGCGCATCAGCGGCTGGTAGCCGATGTTGATGCTCGCGGGCGGGCTACTCGTCTCTTGCGGCAAGATGGAAACGGGAGAATCTACTACGTTTACCCGATGGCAAGTACCCATTGCGACTGACAGCGGAGGTGGCGCAACCGCACCCCCGTGCCGGCGGCAAGGAGATAGGAGGATGCTGGATGGCATGCTCAGCCTCCCAAAGGTACGTAATGGACGCCTCGGGCAATACTGTCCCAAAGGATGCTGAAAAACACCATTTACCGGAAGAGCACTACCGAGACATGTGTCACGGCACGGACTCGAATGCCGATATCGACCAAAGTGGCGGGTATGCCGGCTTCGGCCTTCTATACGTCACCGTAGTGGGAGGTTATGACCAAGCCGTCAGCCTCCCGTTTCAACCACCGCATGGCAAAGTAGAGTTCACGCTCATGGCGGGCGAAGGTGTCACGGAGGAAAACGAATGAAATAGACGTGGTGCAGACGGTGCCGGGCAACACCTGGATTGATGGCGGCGAGGAGAAATGTGGCGGTAGCCAAAACAATACACTATGCCGATGAAGTGAAGGCTGGGGACTACATCTATTCGGGCAGGAGCACTTCGGACTGCGGACTGCGCAAACGCTATCCCAATGGGAAAGCTCAGGTCATCGCAGACCCGAAGCCGCAATCCGTAGCGGGCAAGACGGTCGCCGGTGTCGTCTTCTGTATACCGAAAGACACTGACCCCACAGGCAGACTAACCCCAGCCCGACTATATACGTCGGCTGTTCGCAAAACCACCCGTACTGTGGAGAATGGCTGCCAAACCAAACCACCCGTTTTGGCCGAAGGCGGGGCCTGCGGCCTATACGTGGTGCGGGGCACTCAAACAGTCTATTCCAACGTGAAACTGACAGCCGAGAGGGATGCCGACACGGGCGGTCTCGTATGGAAAACTGAAAGTCCGACACCGCTCGCAGGCGGGCTGTTGGACGAACACTATTATTTCTACTATCCCTATCAGGCACGAGCCTCAATACTGGGGCAGGGCGGCTGTTCGCCTTCATCATTACGGTGAACGAGTTAACCGTGCCCGGCTTGTCGGTGCGGAGCGAAACATACACCATCTCCGACAATAAGACCTGCCATATCCTGGAGTCTGTCTGCCCGTGATGTTATCCTCTCATCGAATTCCTGTACTCACTCGGGCTCATTCCATAGTACTTCCTGAACACCTCCCTGAAATATCTGACATCGGAGAACCCCGAGTCATCCGAGATTTCCGTTATCGAACAGTCTTTTTCCCTGAGCAGTTGTGCCGCATATTGCAGCCGCATGGAGCGGATATAGTCAGCCGGGGCATGGCCGGTGAGCGCCTTCAACTTGTTGAAAAATCCGGTGCGGCTCATGTTCTGCATGCCACAGAGCATGTCCACACAGAAACCGGGGTTGTCGATATTCTTCATGACGCATTCCCTTACGGAGGCCATGAATTTCCAGTCCCGGTATTGTGGCAGTCCGGCGGAACCTGTCCGACTCCGTCCTCAAGACCGGCGTATGCCCGTTTGAGCAGTGCCCGGTTTGCCAGTATGTTCCTGATATTCGCCCTGAGCACGTTTATGCTAAACGGTTTGGTGATATAGGCGTCAGCTCCGTTTTCCAGCCCCTCCAGCATGTCCTTCTCATCTCCCAAGGCGGTCAGCAGCATGACCGGGATATGGGATGTCTCAATATCGGATTTGACGGACGCGCAAAGTTCGTCCCCTCCCATTTCAGGCATCATAACGTCCGAAAGTATCAGGTCCGGATTGTATTCTCTCGCCACAAGCAGCGCGTCCCGTCCGTTGGAACAGGTTTGGACCAGGTATTCCTCTTTCAGCAGCCCCTCAAGGTAGGTCCGCAAATCGTCATTGTCCTCCACAATAAGAATACGCTGCCGGTCCCCGCCGGTCATTGTTGGAAGGATCTCACGCATGGGGCCGCAATCCGGTCCCATGCGGGTTTCCCCGGTATCCTGTTTCCTGGGCGAAGCAACGGGGCATGCCTTGTCAAGGCGTCTGCTCCTCAGGGGAAAAATAACACATACCATGGTCCCCTTCCCCTCGGTACTGGTAACGCGGACCCTGCCTCCGTGCAGCCTTACCAGCCTATGTACCATCATCAGTCCGACACCGTTTCCGCCACTTGCAGATTGACGGCATTACTGCCCCTGAAATGGTTCCTGAACAGTTTCTTCCGTTCCTCAGGTGGAATGCCAATCCCCGTGTCTTCCACTTCCACACCCCATACATGCCGGTCCGCGAAGGCACGGACCTGGATACTCCGCCCCGTGGAGTGTACTTCAGTGCGTTGGACAGTATATTCTTCAATATAGAGTCCATTTTGTCCTTGTCAAACCGGACATTCAGGTAAGGGAAGCCGCTCTCACGGGTGATATCGATGTCCCTGATGGAGGCATATGTGCGGAATGCCTCACAGGTCGTCTCCAGATAACTGTTGAGCTCATATTCCGAGACATGAAGTCTCAAGGTGTAGTTGTCCGTACTCTCGAAAGCTATCAGGCTGGTGACCAATCCCAGAAGTCCGTCCACGCTTTTCAGGGCCATCCGTACATTGTCCATCCCTCCGCCTTCACCATGTCTTTCTCCACCACCTCTTCCAGCGGAGCCTTGATCAGCGTAAGCGGAGTACGGACATCATGGGCAGTATGTATGAAGAAGCACGTCTTTTCGTCTGATATCCTTTTCTGCCTGCGCAACATGGCAACGCGAAAAGACACCACCCCAGCCAACACACACAATGACGCATATCCGGCAATGGCCCATGTACCCGCCCACAGCGGCCGGGCGACACTCAGACCGAGGCTTCTTTCCTCATACACCTTGTATTTCTCCTCATTGGAGACGGCACGGATACGCAGGGGTGTAGTTGCCTGGGGGCAGGCTCGTGAACTGTATCCGCCCACTCTGGACCGGATGGCTCCAGCCCTCGTAGAGCCCCCTCCAATTTCCATGAATATAGGATGTTCGAGGGATAGTCGTAGTTGATGGAGACAGCTTCCAGGGAGAAGGTATTCTGGTCATATGCAAGTTCCAGCCTGACGGTATTGTCAATATCCTCCCTCAAGGGGGATCCCTTGTCCCCGGGATAGACGGGGCGGTAGGAGATCATGAAATCCCGCAGGAGCATCCGAGAAAAATGCGGGGCGGGTATCCTCATGTCGGAGGGGAACATGACGGCTCCGGTGTTACTCCCGAACACGAAGCTTTCCCCCGTGCCGGAAAGTGGATACCCCGGCATTGAGGCATACGCTTGCCAGCCCTTGTTCTGCCGTCCAGTTTCTGAAAGTGCCGCTCTCACGCCGGAACAGGGCCACGCTGTTTTCGGTCCCCAGTAGCAGGGTGCCGTCCGCACGGGGACAATGGTATGGATGTTATTGGATATCAGGGCGCAGTTCTCGGTCTGGTATTGGCGGACGAACCTGTCCTCCACGCTGTCATAGACGAGAAGTCCCGCCCCGCCGGTGCCGATATACAGGAGCCCGTCCGGTGCCTGGTACAGTGCATAGACATGAACCGCCTCGACTGGAAAGGCGATATGTCTGCAGGTCCCCCCGTGCCCGTCAAGCAGGTACAACCCCATGCCGGTACCGATCCACATCCATTCCGGAGCCTTCTCCAGTATGGCGGTGATGGGGCCCGGGACCGGGTACAGGCGTACTGTGCCGTCATGGGGATCGAAACGTTTGAGATTGTGGCAGCCCCCTGTCCATATACATCCTCCGGAATCTTTTCCGATGTCATTGATATACTGGTCTGGACGCCCCTCTGCTGCAAAGGAGGGGGGAAAGTATTCCACCCTCCCGGTTTTCTTTTCGATCCTGTACAGGCCCGAAGCGTACCCGCCGGCGCAGATGACACCCGGCGAGACCTCGCAGAGCGTCAGGAAGATATGGTTCCCGCCATCCTGTATCCCATCGGACCGGCTGAGAAAGGAGCGCCACCGTCCTACCGCAGGCTGCAGCAGGCTGATCCCGTTGCTGGTGGCGAACCACAAGTCGCCTTCGCTGTCTTCGATGACATCATGCACCTGATCGTTAACCAGCGACCGGCTGTTGCCCGGTGAGTGCCGGAACCATTCATAGCTCTGGTAGCGGTTATTCCGGATTGTGACTCCGGCGGGGTAGTTGGCAAGCCAGATACGGTCCCCGCCATCCACATAAATGTCATTGATATTGTCTCCGTTCATGCCGTTGTGGCTGGCGTAGTCGGCGGTTATATAGGGTTTGGGCACTAGCGAGTCCATATCCATCCTGTATACCCCCCTTCCGCCCGTGGCTATCAGCAGCTCCCGGTCATTGAGAGGGGTGATCCGGTTGACGGCCACATTCCGCAGCGTACTGCCTGCGGACACTCCGTATACAAGTATGCCCTTCCTGAAGGTTCCCACGAACAGTTTCTTCGAACCGGGGTGGTAGTAGAGTTCGCTGACCGGCGTCCGGATGCTGTCCGTGTCCGCAAGCGCCTCAAGGACACCGTCCCTTTCCCGTACCGGAAAAAGTCCGTTCACGGTACCGATGAAAAGGTTTGTACCGTCCGTCTCGCTGATAGCGGTTATATCACCTCTTAAACGGGAGACCAGCCGCTGCGCAATGCCTGTGCGGGTGTCATAGCGGATGATATGGTCACCCTGACAGAGCCATATGCGGTCCCCACGGTCCATATAGGCGTAACAGAGCATGCCCGTGGCGAAGTCATCCTGAAGACCGGGTATCCTGTATACCATCCGGAAACGGTCATGGAGGGTGTCGTAATGGAAAATACGGCCTTTCCTTCCCACAACCCACAGCGTGTTCTCCGTGTCGGTGTAGAGCCAGTTCAGATTGACTTGCGGGGCCACCTTCAGATTGCCGTCAAGAACAGTGTAATGCCTGATCCGCTTGCCGTCATAACGGTCCATCCCCTCCTGGGTGAGGAACCACATGTATCCCCTCCCGTCTTTTTTGGATACGGTAAATCCTCCGGTTACTCAATCCGTCCTCTATTCCCAAGTATTTATATATCTGGGCTCCGCACATGGAGGAAATTCCCAGCATGAGGAATGCGGACAGTATTCTTCCCATATTCCGAACACGTGTCATTCTGATGTAAATTAGACAACAACTGTTGCAAATATATAAAAATATAAATTAATATACAAATTTAAACATAACCTCGGATGTCGGCATCAGGCGGTATGTCCTCAATGTCATGTACCCCGGAAAATAGCTGCATACGGGACCGGCCCATGATATGAACATATTCCGAGAGGCGGTTGTTCAATTGACCCGACGGAATTATGGCTTGCCGGGCTCGGGACTGTCCGCAAGGGTACGTTGGTCCGGTGTGCGGAATACCATCCATACCTCCGGTCCGAATTTATATCCGCGGGTGGTACAGGTGCCGGTCGAGGTTTGGCAGCCCCCAATAAAGCGGGCCGAATTGTTTGTAAGCACTCTTACCCTCATGCCCGATTTATAGATAATCTTCCAACAGTAAGAAGTTATAATTCGCATTTAAGAACAATGGCGGGCATTTCTTGTTAATATTATAATCATATAAAAAAGAGGCGCATCCGTTAGTGCCAGATTTGTTCACCACTTTCATCGTTGCGTATCGTATTGCGAGTTGTCCGTATCAGATGTTTATCCCCTCTTTCTTAAGACTTCCTGAGAACTGCCTGGGAAAGGACGGCTTTCCGCATTGCGACTTCATCCACAGCCCTTGGCGGTATAGCCATGCCTTTCACGGGGACTACGGTTGATTCATGCGACACAGCAGATTCCGGTGCTATAACAGGGTTGCCTACATACTTGTGCCTCTTTTCAGCTTGCTGTCCAGGTCCGAGTTGCGCACTTTACCCGCAGGTTGGACGGTTGTACATAACAATATTGATCTTTTGGGGGCTAAAAGTCGAATATCCCCTTAAAAACAAGGAGCTGACGCATGTGTACAGCCCCTTATTTTTTTGTATAGCCCGGCCTCCTCTGGCATATTGCCGTTGCTTCCATCTGTAACAAGCAAAATCAGAATCTATATGCGGAACTTTTTTTTGTTCCCGTAGCTGAGAAAGTCCTTCGTGGCGTATTTCACACTGAATGGTCCGTAGTCACCGAGAGCCGAATGCGCAATTTGCTTGTCCGGTTCTGTCACATGCTCGACAGGTTCTCCCGTAGTATCAGTATCCTTGTATGACATAGGCTGCATGTTGGCGATGGCTGACCCGGTAGCCGCCGCACGCAATTTCCTGAACGCATAGGAGAGGATTCCGTCCATCATTGACCAGTACAAGGCGAAGAACGAGGTGCAGGAAAAGGAGGTCCCACAGTTGTAGGAGATAGCCGGGAAGGTATGGAAGAAGGAGGACGAACTGAAACAGTTGAAGTCCGAACTTGCAGCACTCGACCGAAAGATACAGTTGGAGCTTGAGCCGCCTACGCCCGAAGTCGCCGAAAAGGAGAATGACGGACAGGAGGTCAAACCGGATGCGGAAGGTGTACGAAACGTATCTCCACAACACACCGAAGATGTGCCGCAGATACGCAGCTCGGTGAATGAACGCAGTCCGTCTGGCAATTTTATTGCCGACCACATCATCATCGGGCGGCCGGGATTCAACGTCCGTGACGAGTGCAAACCGAAAGGTATAAAAATGTGAACGAGTGTGCGGATATATATGGCAGGATTGGGAACATACCATTCCTTTTCCTGCCTTTTTCCATCAATATGACATAATGGCAAGGATACCATACAACAAGCCCTCGATTATATCAAAATAGGGTGTTGAAAGTAAATCGTCATGGCAAATCCGCCATATATTCAGTATTTTCGCTAATTTTGCATTCAAAATAGTTAGGCATAATAAAATGGAACCATCTATATACAGTTATTCACTTTGTATTGCGCTACCGTTGATGTTGTTCTTCGGCTTTTATTTTTTGTTGGCTCCAACCTCGGAAAAAGCCATTTTCAATAATTATCTGCGTTCCCGGCGAATTATGGGGGTAGCCATACTGTTACTTGCCGCCAACTATTCGGTACATTTCTTTTTTGGAATCAGGTTCAAGAATACCGATGCCGCCATCCTGATGAACCTGTCCACCTATTTTTTTGTGCTACTGGTTGTTCAGTTCGGCCCTCACCACTCTGCTTGACCGCTTTTATATCACCAAATGTCGGTTACGGACGCATATCTGTCTATGGATACTGTTTTCCATCCTTTCCGGCATCGTTCTGCTGTTGTTACCAAAAGGTGGTTTACAGACAACGGTGATGTTTGCCTTGGCCGCATGGTTGGTTATCTATGGGCTGTTCCTGACCCGTAGGCTTCTCCGGGCCTATCACAGGGTCATCCGCATTTTCGATGACACCCGTGCGGACGACATCGGTGCCTATATCAAATGGCTTTCCATTTTCACCTACTGGGCTGTCACATTCGGGGTGGGATGCGGACTGCTGACATTCCTGCCTGATGAATACGTCTATATCTGGATTCTGTCATCGGTACCGTTTTACATTTATCTCTTCCTTTGCTATCTGAACTATCTGCTGTTTTACGAACAGGTGGAAAACGCGATGGAGGATGGCATGACTTCTGAAGAGGAAGACCTGTGTGACACCACAAACCGGGAACAGGCACAGAGGCAGGATACTCCTTTTTTCCATGCCGAAATGGCGAAAAAAATCAAAGGTTGGATCGATGCGGACGGTTATATCCGGCCCGGCCTTACCATAAAGGAGCTTTCAGATGTGCTTCATACCAACCGCACCTACCTGTCCGGGTACATCAAAACTACGTATGACATGTCGTTCCGCGATTGGATTATCGGACTTCGTATAGAATATGCGAAACGTCTCTGCTTGCGCGATATCCGAGGTTGACGGTTGCCGACATCTCCGAGAAATCCGGTTTTTGTCACCAAGCCATTTTATAAGGCTGTTCAAGGAAAATGCGGGCTGTACCCCTAAATGGAGGAAAACAGAGGCGGAATAATACGGTGTGTTTTGGATGGGGAAAATAGCCCAAACGACAAAAAAAATAGCCTGAACTACAAAACTAAAATGTTCTAAACCACAAAGATGTGCGATTCTGACAATTGAGACAATTTTTATAGGCAAGAATCGGGCTGAATTTAAATCTTTTCGCTTATTTTGTATGTTAAGTCTGATTGAAATTTAAAAAGTCATATAAAAATGAGCAAAAGAATCCTATTCTTCATTTTGTTTTTGTGGCTGGCATCGGCAGTAACTTTTCCGGCTTTTGCGCAGCAGAAAGCAGACACGACCTACACCTTCCGGTTCGTTCCGCAGAAGGACATGTTCTACGTGCCTTGGAATGGCAATGACACGGAACTTGCCCGCCTGTTGGAATGTATCGAAAACAACAAAGCAACAATTCTTGACGGCAAACTGCCGCTATTGGTTGACGGATACTGCAATTCGCAGAGCAGTGAAGTCAAGAACCTTGCAACAGCGAAGATTCGAGCCAACCGTGTGAAAATCAGAACTGATTACACGAGCGAAAATCAAAAGAAAACTTCATTACCCGCAATCATGTGACAGAGGGTGATTTTGTCACCGTGCGCCTGACGGTACCGGTAAAGGGAACTGCCGCGACGGATGCGGAAGCACGACGCAAGGCGGAAACCGAACGACTGGAAGCCGAGAAGCGTGCCGAACAGGAACGGCTTGCCGAAGAGCAGCGCAAGGCGGAAGAAGCCCGACTTGCCGCTGAAAAGGCAGAAGCCGAGAAAGCCGCTCAACAAAATACACTTGCCGACACGCCGTCGGAAACCAAAATCACAACTGATTATCATCTCTCCCTGCGTGCCAACCTGCTGCGCTGGGCTACCCTAACACCAGATTTAGGGACTTGAATGGCGCATCTGTCCATCGTGGGGCATTGCCGTAAACGGCTCGTGGACTTCTTGGAGTTGGAATGACAAGGACCGCCGCTATGCACTCTGGGAAGTGGCTCCGGAAGTGCGTTACTATATGGGTGAGAAGAAAGCCTGGCATCTGGGCGCGCTGTTCAAGGCTGGACAGTTCAACTACAAGCTTTCCGAAACAGGCAAGCAGGGCGACCTGATGGGTGGCGGCATCACCGCCGGCTATCAGCTGCGACTAAACAAGGCACTGGCTCTTGATTTCAACCTCGGTTTGGGCTACCTGAATGCCGATTTCGAAAAATATGAAGTCATCGACGGCGTGCGTGTACGCTGTGGCAACGAAACAAAAGATTGGTGGGGCCCCATCAACGCCGGTGTGACATTGGTATGGAAGTTATTCTAATACGGAGGAATAGAGTATGAAAGCAAGACAATATATAAATATGGTAGGAATGGCAGCCGCCGTGCTGCTCTCTTCCTGCGTGAAGGACACGCTTTATGACACGCCGCATCCCGACTATGGGGAAGATTGCGGTGACAGCCGACTGGTCGGCACGCGGTGAGGGTATCGACATACCTACCACATGGACGGTTACCATGGGTGACTATACGGGTACGGAGACTTCCGCCACCCATGCCCCCCAACCATCTGTTTGCTCCGGGCAGCTACACCCTTGCGGTGTGGAACCCTGCTGAAGGAATCATGGTAAATGGTACCACCGCCACCATTGCCGCAGCCACGGGAAACCGGGCAGGCACGGATGCCTTTGTGAACAATGCCCCGGGATGGTTCTTCACCTATACGAAACAGGTGAGCATCGAGAAAGACAAGGACTATCCGCTGACCGCCGCAATGAAGCAGCAGGTACGCGAACTGACGCTTATCATCAAACCGACGGGGGATGCCGCCGGACGCATCACGGAGATTGTTGCCCATCTGACGGGTGCAGCCGGAACTCTCGACTTCGCTACCGATACCTACGGAGCCGCTTCGAACGTCGTGCTGCCCTTCACCAAGATTACCGAAGGTGACGATGCCGGCAAGTGGAAAGCCACGGTGCGGTTGCTGGGTGTGACCGGCACGGAACAACTGCTGACGGGTGAAATCCGCTATGCGGACGGCAACCCGACCCCCACGACGCTGAAAAAGCGACATCACGGAAGCTCTCAAGGGGTTCAACACCGGAAAGGGCAAATCGCTGACCCTCGGCGGAACGCTGGTTGAGACTCCCGAAGGCATGGAAGTGGACGGAGCCGAAATCAACGGCTGGGAAGAAGTGAAAGGTGATGATATAAATGCCGATTTGTAAATAATTAGCAAACCGAACGCAGAAGCAAAGCTTGCTTTGATTTTGCTAAGGTGCAGCAATTATTGAAATGGAATTTAACTAATATAATAACTAATATAATGAAGACGAGATTTTTTACACTTGCGATGCTCGCCCTCGCACTGGTAGCCTGCAACAACGACAACGAGAACCTGAACGGTGCCCCCGTGGCCGCCCAGTTTACCGCCGACATCGCCCCCGCCACCCGCGCCAGCGGAACCACCTGGACTGGCGGCGACCGTATCGGCATCACCGACATCGGCAACGATTCCCAGTACGGCAACGTGCCTTTCATCTTGAAAAACGGGAAATTTGAGGCAGAAGGAAAGGTTATCTATATCGAAGATACAAAGACCCATACTTTCCGCGCCTACTATCCGTACAACGCGGCAGGAGGCATCCTCACAGCCACGACCGATGCCACGGCGCAGCAGAACCAACCTGCCATCGACTTTCTCTTTGCTTCAGGAGCCACGGGAGACAAAAACAACCCGGTAGTAAGCTTCACCGACAAAACCGCCAAAGGCGGTGAAGACAACTCCTTCCACCACCGCATGAGCCAGATAACCCTTACCTTCGAGGCGGGCGACGGCGTGAATTTCAGCGTGGTCAAGCCTGAACGTTACACGCTGGACGGATTGTTACTCACCGGTACGTTCAACACGGCCGACGGTATTGCCACCGCAGACAACGGGGCACAGACCGGAGAACTGGCCATGAATTTGGCAGACGGCGTTCTCACGTCATCAATCATCCTCTTCCCGCAGACAGTTGCATCCCTGCCGTTGGTTGTGAATTACAAAGGTCAGGAATATCATGCCACACTTACCGTGCCCGACGGCGCACTGCAGGCGGGTAGAAACCATACCTATACCGTCAAGGTACGCAACAAAAACCTTGAAGTCAGCGAAGCCACCATTGCAAAGTGGAACGATATAGACGGCGGAGAAGTGAATGCTGGCCTGTAAGATATTAATAATTAATTGATTAGGTTAAAGACTTATGAGACATAGAATTTTTATCCCCGCAGCCACCGCACTGCTGTTCGCCCTCGCCGCCTGCACGCAGGACGAACTTGCTGGCGATAACCGTCTGCCCGAAGGTGAATACCCCGTCGTCATCCGTGCCACCGGACTGTCCGTAGAGACAACGCCGCTGGCAGCCCCGTCAACCCGTTCCGCCGTGGACGGCGACTGGCAGGGGCGTCACTTCCGTGGCACTCAAGATGGGCGATGCGGTAAAGGAATACACCGTAACGGCTTCTACCGATTTCAAGAGTGCCACGCTTTCACGCGAGAACGACCCGTACTACTGGACCAGCCGCGACCCGATTACCATATCGGCATGGTGGCCCTTCAACAATGCCGACATCACACAGATGCCTGAAGGTGGCCGAAGACCAAAGCAAATTGGCTGACTTCCAGAACAGCGACTTCATCTCTGCTGAGAACCGGAAGGTGGAATTTAACAACCCGACTCTTTGAATTTACCCACCGCACGGCACGCGTGACTATCGAACTGAAGCCCGGCACGGGATTCACGAGCGTCGCTGGTGCCACGGTGAGCCTCATGAGCCTGTCCGCCGATAACGGCAACCCGACCGCCATCAAGACCTACAACGCAAGCGGCAACACCTACGAGGCACTGACCGCCCCGCAGACCGTTGCGGCAGGCAAGCCGTTCGTCAAGGTGGAACTCGGCGACGGCACCTTCTACTTCCGTCCGCAGAACAACGTCGTATTAGAAGCGGGCAGCCGCTATAAAATATACCGTTAAGGTGAACGCCACCGGCCTGACGTTAGAGG
>VOFC01007106.1_pt1 | contig 24789 bp, 34 predicted proteins | sample 5384161 | NCBI WGS metagenome assembly VOFC01 (sample SAMN12384722, study PRJNA508395) | human gut metagenome | isolation source: healthy gut B | host: Homo sapiens | reverse complement strand
TCAATAATATATTCCAAGTTGATACCTTGCTTTTTAATTATCTTGTTACTTACATAGGAAATATCTTTCCCTAAACATTTCTTTCCCAATAAAGGCGGATTCTTTGCTCCCGGTATACTTTTTGGGAGTAAAAGAGAAACTGCAATTCTTCATATCGGATGCCCGTATATTTGAAAAGGTTTATCTGTTCCGCGTCCGAGACTTATAATTGTTCCTTCAAAGAAGCAAGTCGAAGGATACAGATATATTGATTTCATGTTGGGAAGGTTCGGAGAAGGCGGAACTTGTAGCTTTACAGATTTGGAATGTCTGTAATTTGAGCAAGGAATGACTTTCAGCTTACATTCTTTTCTGTTGTCGAGCCATTTCTCTCCATTTATCATTAGGGCAAGTTCTCCAAGAGTCATTCCATGTACTATAGGAATTGGAAGCCAACCCACACCTGAGCGATAGTTCAAATCAAGAATAGGACCATCTACATAAAAAACCGTTAGGATTGGGTCTGTCTAAAACAATAACTTGCTTTGTCATATTTTTGCGCAGGCATTCATTAAACGCCACATAGTAATATAATACGTATAGAAGCGAAGCCCTACGTCTTGAATGTCTATAAGGAGAACATCAAAGTTGTTTCCGAAATTTTCATTATTGTTGCCATTGTACAGAGATATTATTGGTATTCCCGTTTTTTCATCTATTGAGTTTCCTACATGTTCTCCTGCATCTGCGTTTCCGCGAAATCCGTGTTCTGGAGAAAATATCGCGACAACGTTCATGTGTTTTTCAATTAATAGATCAACTACATGTTTTTTTGTGTGCAATGCCTGTATGATTGGAGTATAATGCTATGCGTTTGTTTTTAATTAGATTGAAATATAATTCAGTCCTTTCGTCTCCTGTAATAATTCTCTTGCTGGCTATGTTTGTCGGGAAATATGCCAGAAATACAAATACCAATAAGATGAAATGTTTCATTTGCTCTCTGAATATTTTGAGATGAAGTCTTTCACTTGTTTGGTATATTCTTTGGGGGCACTTTTTTTATACGAATGGGCGTGAGTTGCTCCAGGAACAATCCACAGTTCTTTGGGCTCCGGCTTCACTTTGTATAATTGCTCTACCATTTTTACGGGAACGTATGTGTCTCCGTCGCCGTGTATAAACAGCATCGGTAAATTGCTTTTTTTGATTTGTTCTTCAGAGGACGCTTTCTTGAAATTAAGGTTGTATAGCTTCTCTGCTTTCTTTTGCGCTGCTTTCAACAAAGATTTACTTGAAATATGATAATCCTTTGCAAGTACGTATTGAAATTGTTCCCAAACAGAGGTATATCCGCAATCTTCCACAAACCATTTTACGTTTTGAGGAAGCGTATCGCCTGCAAGCATCATCGTTGTGGCTGCTCCCATAGAAACTCCGTGTATTACTATTTGGGTAGAATCTGAAAAAATCTTTTTTTTGCCAAATCTATCCATAGTTTTTATGTCTTTTCTTTCGTCCCATCCCATTGTATAGTGATCGCCGTCGCTGAGACCTGAAAGACGCAAATCGGGAAGTATAACATTATAACCCAAATCGTGGTTGTACATATATCCAAGATGTGCAACGCCAACAGAAGACGAAGTGTGTCCGTGTATTACAATTGCGGTTATATTGGAATGGTGTGCTGACTTAATAAATAATGCGTGCAAATTTGCATAGTCAGAAGCAGTAATAAAAGTATCACGCAGCGCAGAAACTTTTGTCAGACTGTCTCGCCATGTTTCCTATGTAAGGATATTCTTTTATTTCATTTTTCCACGCTACGGTTGTGTCTTTAGACGTGTTTGTTGGTTGCAATGCTGTTTTAAGAAGTTTTGTAGCCATAAAAGACGGTACGCAACCACAAAAAGGAAAATAAGAGCAAATAAAAATATTGCCAATAAGGAGTGCTGTCTGTTTATTATATGCGGTAATTTCATTTTATTTCAAATGTTTTGTTCTCCTTTGCTAATGAAGTGTTTTTGAAAACTGCTTGTGCCTGGGTGAGAAGTGAGCGTTCTTCATTGTTGTAACGGGACGAGAAATGTCCAATGACAAGTTTCTTTACTTTAGAATCTTTTGCCAATGTGGCAGCTTGTTCTGCTGTAGAATGGAAGGTTTCTTTTGCTCTTGGCTCGTTGTCTTTGCCGAAAGTTGATTCGTGATACAAAAGATCCACACCCTCTATCAAATCTTTGAGTTGCGGAATATATATTGTGTCCGAGCAGTATGCGTATTTTCTTGCTTTATCAGCCGGTGTTGTTAAACGCTCATACGGAATAGTGTTGCCTTCTTCCGTAATCCATGGCTGACCTTGTTTTATTTTATTGATAGCATAAAAGGGAATTTTGTAAAAATCAATCATGTCGCGTTTGATATGTGGCAATTTTTGTTTTTCGCAAACCATATAACCGCAACAAGGAATTCTATGCTTTAACGGAAGCGAATAAATTTCAACCGTATGATCCTCGAAAATCTTAATGTTTGCTTTTGTATCAACCGAGTGAAATATTACTCTGTATGTCATTTCCCTACAATATGCTTTTATAAGAACTTCAAGAGTTTCACCAAGACCATTCGAGCGTAAATGTTAAGGTCCGAAGTTCTGCCTAAAAAGATTATATGTGGAAATGAGTCCTATAAGTCCGAAACAATGGTCGCCGTGAAGGTGTGAAATGAATATATTGTCAAGGCGAGAAAAGTTTATATGATTTCGGCACATTTGTATTTGTGCTCCTTCTCCGCAATCAATCATATACAACTTGTCGTGCACATTTACAATTTGTGCACTGGGGAAATGACATGCATTGGGTTTTGCACTGCCGCAACCTAATATTGTAACTTCAAAACGTTCCACAGTGCAAAGTTACCGCAATTAGCTGAATAAATGGCTTTGTATGCTCTGAAATTAAATTGCTTATCGAAACTGTAAGAGCGATATAAGTTTTCGGTTATTCAAATTCGTAACATCCAATATCCGATTTGTTGTCGTTTTCGAGCCTTGCCTTTCCTTTGCGGTCTAATGGATAATATTGCTTGGTTATGGAAATGTCGGCATTGTTGCGTGCTTTTGACAGAGAGTCAAGCCTGAAATCAAAAACAAGATTGTCGTAATCGAACTTTTTGAAGTTTTTGCTTCCCCATACAGAGTCTTTTTGTGTCTTCAAAATACTGTTCGGGTAGTCGGTTTCATCTTCTACGGCGGGAGTTGTCAGCAAACATGAGCGGAACAAATAGATTTTTGCGGTGTTATCATCGAGAAAAGAGGCAAACAATTCGTCATCGCTCCAACCGGATATGATGCAGTTTTCAAACAGTGCGTTCTTCAACGGCAATCTACGCCCGTTTAGAGAATTGTAAAGAAAGACGGATTTCCCCGATTGCCTTCGAACGGGTAAAAATTGCCAATGGTACAATGTACAAACTGATTGTTTCCCCCTCGGATTGTTATACAGTTTCCCAAAGCATTTGTTATTTGGCTGTTTCCCACAAATACGTTTGAATTAATCAATGTCATGCAGTCGCCTTTCATGTTGTGCACAATGGAATTTTCTACTTTCAATTTTATCTCACTTATGTCGGAAGAGTCGCATTTTATGCCATAGCATCCGCTATGTATATCACAGAAATCAAAAGTGTTGTAAAAACTTGTTGAAGTAAAAGTTATTCCTTTCCATTGCCCTGCAATTCTGTCGTAAGGCTGGTTTGTGAACATGTGGTCAAGTCTGTCTCCTCTGAAAACAATGGCTGAATCCAAGGTCCCTAATGCTTTCAGCGTTCCGTCCACTATCATTTCCGAAGTGGGGGAAAACAGCAATACCGTACCGGGAGCTATTGACAGCGTTTTGCCTTCCGCTACTTTTAGGTTGCCTAACACGTGAAACGGTCTGGTACTTTGCAGAACAGTATCTTTTCTATCACCAAATTGCTTAGAGTGTTTACATCTTGGGAGTAGCCCAACAAAGTAACAGTCTGTATAGTTCCACTTTCAAGCATGAAAGAAATTTTGTCGGAAACGGTTCTGACTGCATCATCATTGTTCTCTTTGGTCTTTAATTTGACATAAACCGTGATACTGTCTTTTTTTTCTTACTTCAATTGCATGATTGTAGGAATCATTTATGTTTACTCCGTCAACAGCCACTTGAAATCCGGAAGCCTCTCCGTTGTCCAGGGAAGCCTTGACAATCTTAATACCTTGGTTATTGTGATTTCGTATTACGAAAGAATATGTACTCGTGGCAATTCCGCTTATGGCAGTGTCTAATTTAAGAGTGTCGCAGGGGAAAGATAGAATAGCGGTGGGCGATTTGGTAAAACTTTCATCATCTGTGCATGAAATCTGTATAACTAATACCAAAATAAAAAACAGGGGTACGAGTGTACGTGAGGCTTTGCTGTATATTTTATATGTCATGTCAATATTCTATTATAAATATAACGTCTGTCATGGAATGATATTGCATAAGATGTCGTTTGGAGAAGCTAAAAAATGTAAGCAAAAAACATGGCGTAAAAAACATAAGGCATGTTGTAAAAAATACAAGCCATATATTTTTAAAAATATGTGCCTTGTGTTTTTAAAATAAGTGCCTTGTATTTTCTGTGATTATAAGACTTTGAATTACAAAGGCTTGGGGAAGGGCAAAAAAGACGTTCCCCGGTCTCTTTTGGTCATGATGCGTGGAGAGTGAATATGCATGTCTATCTGACCTTGTATATGAATAATATTAAAACAATGTTTGCGGTTTCGCAGGTAACGAAAAAATCCACGAAACTATCGAAGATTATAATTAATAGATATTGTATTGCTTCTTTTGATAGGGTTATTTTTTGTAACTTTGAAGCCTGAAATTTTTGTTATGGATTTAGATAAGATTCAAAAGATAAAACTCCGCTATGGCATAGTGGGCAATTATGACGGACTAAACTGCGCGTTGGATGTTGCCTTGCAGGTTGCCATGACTGATCTGTCCGTGTTGATAACAGGAGAGAACGGAGTAGGTAAGGAAGTGTTTCCGAAGATAATACACGACAACAGCTATAGGAAGTCAAAGAAATATTTTGCCATAAACTGCGGCTCTATTCCTGAAGGAACAATCGATAGTGAACTTTTCGGACATGAAAAAGGAGCATTCACGGGAGCCATAAACGAACGCGAAGGCTATTTCGGTGTGGCAAACGGAGGAACATTGTTTTTGGACGAAGTGGGAGAACTTCCACTTTCAACTCAAGCCCGATTGCTGCGCGTGCTTGAAACCGGAGAATATATACGTGTAGGTGCGAGTGATGTGAGAAAAACCGATGTCAGAATAGTGGCTGCGACAAATGTTGACATTCCTCGTGCGATAGAAGAAGGAAAGTTCCGTCAGGATTTGTATTACAGACTCAATACAATACCTATAAATGTGCCGCCTCTGCGTGAGCGTGGAAACGATATTTGTTTGCTGTTCCGCAAATTCGCTCTTGAAATGAGCGAAAAGTACAATATGCCTGCTGTAAGTTTGACGGAAGATGCCCAAAGAAGACTTATGAGTTATTCTTTTCCCGGAAACATACGTCAGTTGAAGAAAATAACGGAAAATATGTCCGTTACTTCGGAAAATAGAATAGGATAAACGGAGAAGCAATAAAACAATACTTGCCTGAAAATATAGAAAGAAGACAGCTCGTAACCGTTGATTCGACAAATGGAGGGCATTCTTTTTTGAAACAGAGAGAGAAATTTTGTACAAAATACTCTTTGATTTGCGGCGCGATGTAAGTGAATTAAAAAACACAGTTAATCACTTGCAGGAAAGGAATGCAAAAATTCCGGAAGCCGACTCGGTTCGTTATGTAACAAGCGAAGGAGATACTTTGCTCGGAGAAGTAAATAACGGGCGCGTCATTGAAAATCCGCAGGGAGAAAGAGGAGTATGTGGAAGAGTTGAAAGTGCCCGCTCAACAGGACGGCAAGAATGTTACTCTTGAAAGTTATGAACGTGAAGCTGTGAAATTGGCGTTGCTCAGAAATTATGGAAAAAGAAAAGAAGCAGCCAAGGAACTCGGAATTTCAGAAAGAACTTTATATCGTAAAATAAAGGAATATGGTCTCGAATAGACGTACATGGGTACTTGCGGCTGTGTTTTGTGTCGCAGTATTACTTACTGCGTGCAGCGTACAATATAAATTCAACGGAGCGTCAATAAACTATGATCAGATAAAAACCATTCAAATCTCCGACTTCCCTTTGCGTACCGCATTGGTATGGGCACCAATGCGCTCCATATTCAATAATCAGATTCAGGACATATACGCAAATCAGACACGTTTGCGTCAGGTAAAGAGAAAAAGGGTGATTTGCAGTTGAGCGGAGAGATTGTGGGTTATGAACAATTCAACAAATCCATATCCGCAGAGGGTTATGCTTCGCAGGTTCAGCTGAGAATGACAGTTAATGTAAGGTTTGTGAATACCAAGAATCATTCGCAGGATTTCGAACGCAGGTTTACGGCCACGAGCGAGTATAATTCTTCTCTGTCGTTGAACTCTGTCCAAGAAGATTTGGTAACTCAAATGGTAAAAAGATTTGGCAGACCAGATATTCAATGCAACCGTAGCAAATTGGTAAAATGGAAAAAAGAATTGAACAATGGCTTGCAAGAAAGCCTGGAAATGTCTTTGTATGAGTTACAAACCACTGTAGAACGTTATCCTTTCGACCAATCTGCAAGGATAAAGTATATAGAACGTTTGTTTGCTTTGCAGAATGATAGTTTCGGAAAAGAATTGCGAAAGGCTTCCTTGTTTGTTCCAGACAGAAAAGTTCTTTTCTATATGATAGAAGGAGAAAAATATAAGATTTCTCCGAATCAAACAACCGACAAAAAGACAGATGTTCGTGAAAAGAAAGAAAGCCCTGTGGAAGCTACGGATAGAACATCGGCACTTATAAATGAATTTCTTTTGCTTATGCCGGACGATCAACCTAAAAGGAGGTTGACTTTGGCAGATGCAACAACTGATTATGCTGCATATCTTGAGCAACAAGATAGTATGGAACAAGAGGAAGCAGGAACCCGAACAGATACTGCGAATGCGTATGGCAGAACAGAAGAAAGAGAAAAGACCAGCCCCGAAGACGTATTAACAAAAGCGCATGAGTCGTATATAATAGGCGATGAAAATAAATCGGAAAACGAAAATGACGAATGTTTTACGGAAACTTTGGCAAAGATATACATAAAACAAGGTAAATATGAGGGCGCAATAGAAATTATGCGCAAGTTAAGTGCTGATAATCCGAAAAAAGTTGTTATTTTGCAGACCAAATAAGATTTCTCGAAAAAGTAGTAATAAATAATAAAAGTAAGAAATAATGTATTCAGTATTGGTTATCCTTATGGTTGCTGTGTCTGTATTGATGTGCTTCATAGTAATCATTCAAGAATCAAAAGGTGGCGGTCTTGCTTCGGGATTCGCTTCTTCAAATCAGATAATGGGTGTTCGTAAGACCACGGATTTCATTGAAAAAAGCAACATGGACTTTGGCTATTGCTATGGTAGTCTTGAGTGTTGCGACAGCATACTTTGTTCCTTCGGTAGATGCTCAAAAGAGCGTTGTGCTTAAAGAAAAGACTGTTATGCCGGCAGTTCCCATGCAACAAAACCAAAATCTGCCTGCGGCTGGTGCTAATGGTCAAACCCAGAATGCAACTCCTGCTTCGCCTGCCCAAAAATAAAAACATAGAAAAATAATGGAAATATAGACAGATTGTCAATATTTTGGCAATCTGTTTGTGTTCCAATAGATAAAGACAAAATGAATATCGCCATAGTTGGAACCGGTTATGTGGGGCTTGTTTCTGGAACTTGTTTCGCAGAAATGGGAATTGACGTTACTTGCGTGGACGTTAATGAAGAAAAGGTTAGAAGGCTTAATGACGGTGAGACCATTATATACGAAACCGGGGTTAGACGAATTGATAGCACGAAACAGAAAAGCCGGTCGTTTGCATTTTACAAGCAGTCTTCAAAATTGTTTGAATTCTGTAAGCGTGGTTTTTGCGCGGTGGGAACTCCTCCGGATGAGGATGGATCTGCTGATTTACGCTACGTTCTCGAAGTTGCTAAAGAAGTTGGTCAGAATATGAATAATTACCTCGTAGTGGTAACCAAAGAGTACTGTGCCTGTAGGAACTGCGAAAAAGGTAAAAGATACGATAAAAAGCGAGCTGGTAAAGCGCTGTGTTGATATAGAGTTTGATGTGGCAAGTAACCCCGAATTTCTAAAAGAGGGAAGTGCTGTAACAGATTTTATGAAGCCTGATCGAGTTGTTATTGGTGTTGAATCTGATAAAGCAAAGGAGATCCTTTCTTCTTTGTATCGTCCTTTCATGCTTAGCAAAGATAGATTTATCATTACGGACATACCGTCTGCAGAGATGATAAAATACGCAGCAAACTCTATGCTTGCCACACGTATATCATTTATGAATGATATTGCGAATCTTTGTGAAATGACAGGAGCTGATGTAAGTTCTGTTAGACGTGGAATAGGTGCGGATTTGAGGATAGGTAACCGTTTTCTGTATCCCGGGTGCGGGTATGGCGGGTCCTGTTTTCCGAAAGACGTAAAAGCACTTGTACATACAGGTAAAAAAGCCGGGTATGAAATGCAGGTGTTGGAAGCTGTGGAAAGTGTGAATGAAAGACAGAAAGAAGTTGTTTTCCAAAAGTTGTCCAGATATTATAAAGGAGACTTGAATGGTAAAAGAATAGCAATGTGGGGTCTTGCATTCAAACCGGAAACTGATGATATGCGAGAGGCTACGTCGCTTGTGACTATTGATTTACTAAAAAAGCAGGATGTGAAATTGTTGTTTTTGATCCAGTGGCAATGGATGAATGCAAGCGCAGAATAGGCGATTCTGTAATATATGCCGACGATATGTATTCTGCTTTACAAAGGGCAGACGCTTTGCTTCTTCTTACAGAATGGAAACAATTTAGAATTCCGGATTGGAGCAGAGTAAAAAATGAAATGGCTAATAGTCTGATTGTAGACGGAAGAAATATTTACGAAATAAAGGATATGATGCAATGGGGCTTTGATTATTTGTCTATTGGCAGAACTGATAAGTTTTATGCATCTTCCGCAAAAAAAATATAAATCAAATATATTTGGTGGAATTATCATGTTGAATAACGAGGAATTGATCGATAAGCTATTGGATTTGGCTTTTGCCGAAGATATTGGTGATGGAGACTGTACTACATTGTGCTGTATTCCGGAAGATGCCGTTGGACGTTCAAAAGTTTTGATTAAAGAAGAGGGAATACTTGCCGGAGTAGATATAGCAAAACGTATTTTTAAGAAATTCGATAAGGAACTGCTGATTGATGTAAAAATAGAGGATGGTGCCCAAGTTAAACCTGGGGACGTTGCTATGGTGGTGAGCGGAAAAATACGAAGTCTTCTTCAGACGGAGAGACTTATGCTCAATGTCATGACACGCATGAGTGGAATAGCTACCGTTACGCATAAATATCAGAGTTTGTTAAAAGGAACTCACACAAAAGTTCTCGATACACGAAAAACAACTCCGGGAATGCGAGTGCTAGAGAAAATGGCTGTAAAAATCGGAGGCGGAGAAAATCATAGAATGGGGCTTTTTGATATGATTCTGCTCAAGGATAATCATGTGGATTTTGCCGGTGGAATAAAAAATGCCATTGAACGTTGCCATAAATATATTGAGGAAACAGGGAAAAAGTTGAAAATAGAAATAGAAGTACGTAATTTTGAAGAACTTCAAGAAGTACTTGAGCATGGTGGCGTAAATCGAATAATGCTTGATAATTTCACGGTACCTAATACTCGCAAAGCTGTAGAAATGATTGGCGGAAAATATGAAACAGAATCAAGTGGTGGTATTACTATTGATACTATAAAAGATTATGCTGAATGTGGAGTGGATTTTGTTTCTGTAGGTGCGCTCACTCATTCGGTAAAGAGTCTTGATATATCATTTAAAGCTTTTTGAAATGAAGTATAGCATAAAACTCCTTGTGTGTATTTTTTGCGGTACTGAATATAGCTTCTGCTAATGCTTGTACAAACTTTATTGTTGGCAAAAATGCTTCTGCTGATGGCTCTGTGTTGATATCGTATGCGGCAGATAATTACGGAATGTATGGGTTTCTTTATCACCGTAGCGCTTCAAAAGCATAACAAAGGAGAATTTCGAAATGTAAGATATTGGGATACCAATCAGTTTCTTGGTAAGATCCCTGAGGCTCCGATTACATACAATGTTGTTGGAAATATTAATGAGAATCAGGTTGCAATAGCAGAGACAACATTTGGAGGACGAGAGGAGCTTGTGGATACAACTGCAACAATGGATTATGGGAGCATGATTTATATTGCATTGGAGCGTTCCCGTACAGCGCGTGAGGCAATAAAAATTATGACAGATCTTGTTGAAACTTATGGCTACAATAGCGAAGGCGAAACTTTTACCATAGCTGACAAAAACGAAGCGTGGATAATGGAGATGGTAGGAAAGGGCAACGTTGAAAAAGGTGCAGTTTGGGTTGCCGTAAGAGTTCCTGACGATTGTATATGTGCTCATGCTAATCAAAGCCGTATTCACAAATTTAATATGAAAGATAAGGACAACGTCATGTATGCCAAAGATGTTGTTAAATTTGCTAGAAAACAGGGATATTTTCAAGGGAAAGATGAAGATTTTGATTTTGCAAATGCATATTGCCCTGCAACTTTTAGCGGTTTGCGTTTTTGTGAAGCCAGAGTTTGGAGCTTTTTAATCGGTGGTCAGAAGGAATGGATAAATATCTTTCTTACGCTTCTGGGCAGAATCTGAATGCGGAACCAATGCCTTTGTTTATAAAGCCAAACAAAAAGTTATCTGCAAGCGATGTTATGAATTCTATGCGTGATCATTACGAAGGAACACCTTTTGATACGACTGTAGATGCAGGAAGTGGAGTATATAAAGCTCCATATCGTCCAACTCCTTTGTCATGGAAATATAATGGAAAGGAATATTTTAATGAACGTCCTGTTTCAACACAGCAAAGCGGTTTCGTTTTTGTCGCTCAATTGCGTTCTGCGTTACCAAATGCTGTAGGGGGTATTTTGTGGTTTGCAAATGATGATGCAAATATGGTTCCTTTCACGCCGATGTATTGTTGTATGACCAAATCGCCGGAATGTTTTTTCAGAAAAAACTGCAGATGCAGTAACTTTTTCTTGGAAATCTGCATTTTGGATTTGTAATTGGGTTTCCAATATGGTGTATCCGAGATATTCTATGATGTTTGGAGACTTGGAAAAACTTCGCAACAAATTAGAAAATTCTTATCTTGAGAATCAAGGCGAAATAGAAAAAGAAGCTCAACGTCTATATCAACAAGATTCTCGTAAAGCGATAGATTTTTTTTGACGAACTATTCTGACACTGTGGCGCAATCCATGGTAAAGCAATGGAAAAAGTTGGGAGAATTTTTTGGTCGTGAAATACAATGACCAAGCGGTGAAACCGGAAAAGAATGGTCGTTTCCTACGAACAAAAGAAGGATTGGGAGAAACTGTTGTACGCCCCGGCTTTTCAGAAGAATATAAAAAGTAATAGTGAACGAAACGAGGGATAAGTATCTTGTCCCTTCAAAATAATAGAACATTAAAGATTGTGTGTTATGGATAATCAGGAGACAATAAAACTGTGCGAACAAAAAGCACAAGAATGGCTTGACTCGCCTGTGTATGAGGAAAAGACCAAAGCCGAAATTCGTGAAATGTTGGACAATCCCGATAAAACCGAGTTGATAGATTCGTTTTATCAGAATCTTACTTTTGGAACCGGTGGCTTGCGTGGTATAATGGGACCGGGAACAAACCGCATGAACATATATACTGTAGGAGGAGCTACCCAGGGACTTTCTAATTATCTAAAGAAAAATTTTGCAGATCGTAAAGAAATTTCCGTTGTTGTAGGACATGATTGTCGTAACAATAGTCGCCTGTTTGCAGAAATATCTTCCGATATATTTTCTGCCAATGGCATAAAGGTTTTTCTTTTTGATGATATGCGACCGACCCCTGAAATATCGTTTGCTATACGTCATTTAGGTTGCCAAAGCGGTATTATTATTACAGCTTCTCATAATCCGAAAAGAATATAACGGATATAAGGCTTATTGGGATGACGGCGCACAGGTTTTGGCTCCCGCATGATCAAGGAATAATCGATGAAGTAACGAAAGTTCGTCCAGAAGAAATTAAATTTGAAGGAAACAAAAATTTGATAGAAATCATCAGGGAAAGAAATAGACGAAGAATACCTTCGTCAAATCAAAACACCTTCGATAGATCCCGAAGTTATTGCTAAGCAAAAAGATTTGAAGATAGTGTATACGCCGATACATGGTACCGGCATGATGTTAATTCCTCAATCATTGAAGTTGTGGGGATTTGAAAATGTACATTGCGTTCCCGAGCAAATGGTAAAAGACGGCAATTTTCCCTACGGTTGTAAGTCCTAATCCGGAGAATGCAGAGGCTTTGGAACTTGCCATTAAATTAGCTAAAAGTATAGATGCTGACATTGTGATGGCAAGCGACCCTGATGCTGATCGTGTGGGAATGGCTTGCAAAGACAATAATGGAGAATGGGTTCTGATGGATGGCAACCAGACTTGCATGATATTCCTTTACTATATCATCAATAATAGAATTGCCAAACATCAAATGCAAGGTAACGAATTTATCGTTAAGACAATCGTTACCACAGAATTGGTTCGCGAAATTGCCAAGAAAGAACAAAGGTAGAAATGTTTGACGTTTATACCGGTTTCAAGTGGATTGCGCGTGAAATAAGATTGAACGAAGGTAAGAAGAAATATATAGGCGGAGGTGAGGAAAGTTATGGATTCCTTGCAGAAGACTTTGTACGCGATAAAGACGCAGTGTCTGCTTGTACTCTTTTGGCAGAAATCTGTGCATGGGCAAAAGATCAAGGCAAAACTCTTTTTTCGATGTATTGATGGACATATATGTTGATTATGGATTTTCTTTTGAACAAGACAGTCAACGTTGTGAAGCCTGGAAAGAGTGGAGCAGATGAAATTAAAGCCATGATGGAGAAATTCCGCAATAATCCTCCTCGTGAAATTGCAGGATCAAAAGTTGTTTCAGCAAAAAGACTATAAGACTTTCATAGAAACCAAGGGCGACGGAAGTTCTGTAAAAATAGATATGCCGGAGCCAAGCAATGTTCTTCAGTGGTTTACCGAAGAAGGAACTAAAGTCAGTGTTCGTCCTTCCGGTACGGAGCCTAAGATAAAGTTTTATATAGGGTAAAAGGAGAAATGGGATGCAAGCATTGTTATAAGGGCGCACACGAGGCAGCTTTGAAAAAGATAGACGATGTACGTGCGTCCTTAAATATCTGACAGAAATAAATTTGTTGTATTGCAGGGCATTCTATTTTCATGTTGAATGTCCTGCTTTTTTATATAGTAGGATTATGAAAAAACTTTGTGGTTTGTTTTTAGCAGGAAAAATATCCTGATGTATAAAAAGGCTGACGGTTCTTACGAGATTCCCTGAAGGAACTAATCCTTGCGAAAGCTATGCAAAAAGCAGATTTCGTAACATTACGTTTTCAAGGCATAGAAGCTAAGGGCATATCTAGCGGAACTTGGTGAATCAGATATTCCCAATTATGAATTTGTGCCTTTGCGCAGAACATTTTTCTTTTTGTCAGAAGAAATTTATGCGATGGCTTGCAAAATGGAGGAATTGGTGTATTGGAACAACGAAACACGTTTTTGCGGACGTTGTGGCAGTCGTATGGAATTTTCCTCTTCGATAAGCAAGAAATGTTGTGAATGCGGACATGAAATATGGCCGTCTTTGCAGATTGCCATTATAGTTTTAGTGAAACGCGATGATAAAGTCCTACTTGTACAATCCAAAAATTTCAAATCTGATTATATGGGACTTGTCGCAGGTTTTGTTGAAACCGGCGAAACTATTGAGCAAGCCGTAAACCGTGAAGTTATGGAGGAAACCGGATTGAAGATAAAAAATCTTCGGTATATAAAAAAGTCAGGTGTGGCCTTTCCCTTGTAATCTTATGGCAGGCTATGTCGCCGATTATGAAAGCGGTGATATACAAATACAAGAATCGGAGTTAAGCAAAGGAGGATGGTATTCAAGAGACAAAATGCCGCCTTTTGCCGGATGAAGCGAGCATTGCACGCCAAATAATAAATGCTTGGATAGACCAAAAAGATATAGTTAAACGTAACGATAAAGAAACGAAGCCTGCTCTGTAGTAAATACTGAACAGGCTTTATAATTAATAAACCATGGCATTATTATTACTTAAAACTAAACCGTCTATCGTCAGCAATAGCTGCTTATATACTCGTAAAAAATAAGAGAAACCTTTTTGTTAAAAAAGATCTCTCTTATGTGGGTGGGTAGTGGGACTCGAACCCACGACATTCAGAACCACAATCTGACGCTCTAACCAACTGAACTATACCCACCATGTATAGTTGCTTTTCTAAAGCAGTGCAAAAGTAAGAAATAATTCTGTTCTACCAAAAATTTCAGAGAGAAAATATCAATGCAAGACTACGAATTCTGTGCGAGTAATCAAAATCTTGCATAAAAAGCATCAATGATGTAATTATTATAATACGAAATATGTTAGACTTTGATTGTTGGTTAATTTTGCGAATAGCAGAATGGATAAATGCTATAAGATTTGACACGAGACTAAAACGAATTGTATGGTTGAAATATTACTTTATTGCACTATGATTTTCTTTTTACCGTGCCATTACTGTACTTTACTAAATTTATACCCTTAGTGGTAGCTTTCAATAGTTTGCCATCTATAGAATATCGAAAAATTTCTTTAGTATTGTTGGAATTTTTAACATGACTAATTCTTGTTACATCATATTCTTTGATATTTTTGAAACTAACGATCCAATTATGAAGATATTTTTTTCTTGTCCAAAAAGAATAAGATCCTTTCGGTACGAATAATGTACATGATTTGCCGTTACCCCAACCCTTGAAAAAAATCAAAATTTTCTTTCAGATCATCTTCATTTTGTTTTAGATAATAAGCTAAATCATCCAAGTTTGCCCAGTTTACGTACATACTTGTCAAATTGTCGCATCCCTCAAAGGCGTAATAATCAACACCACGAATTTTTGTTGGTAAGTGAAAGCTTGTCAAGCTGCTGCAGTTTTGTGTTTGTAAATTGCTTTATATGAATTAATTATGCATTAAATGGTAGAAAAGTGATGACGCATATTCTGTAAAGGGTGCAGATGATGAAGTTTTAACGTATTTAACTTTTATAAACCAAAAGGCGGATGTATGTGCATTTTTGGTGGCACACCAATATCAATACCACAGAAATTTACGGCGATGTGATGATGGAAATGAATTTGATGGTATTATCTATTTGGATGGCGCGGATGTAATATGTTGCGTAAAAAGCCAAAATACTACATTGATTTCATGAAAAAAGACGACAAACAATGATTTTCTAGTCTCATTAATTCAAAATATTGGCAAAATATCTGGTTGTTGCCGAAATTTTGTGTATCTTTGTCGCCAATAAATGACATTTATAATGAAGAATTACAGTCAAGACATAATGGACTATGCTCTCTCGCATCCCCAATTCGGGTTGCATGAGCTATACTCATATCTTGATAAGGAAGGTAACAAGGATATATCCCACAAAACGGTTTCTTGGTATCTCACAAAATTAATAGAATCAGGAAAACTCCAAAGGGTGGCACATGGGAAGTATGCTATAGGGGCAAAACAGCAATTCTTGATAACCCCTACAGATGAACAGTTTGGCCTGAATGAAGAGCTTAAACAGAAATGGCCGTTTGCCCACTTCTGTATATATAATGGTAGTGTCATCAGTACTCTGCAGCATCATCTTTCAGCCAATAATATCACATACATTGAAACTGAGCGAGAAGCTGTAACAGCAGTGTTTAACCATTTGAGGGATGAGGAAAAGCCGCATATTTGCGCCCAACGCGCGAACTTATATATAATTATATAGACTTGTCACGCCTTCCATATTCGTCAAGCCGCTTATCACAGAGTCACCCGTCCAAGAATGTAGTGGAATACTGGTTCCTACATTAGAAAAGCTTTTGGTCGATTTGCAGAAAGACAAAGACTTTTTTTTCTACCTGCAAAAGCAGAAGGCTTGAACATATTCCAAAATGCTCTATCGCTCTACTCTATCAATGAAAGTCGCCTTTTGCGATATGCAAGTCGGCGTGGTATAAGAAAAAGAAATAAAAACAATTATCCAAACCATCAACTCACATGATTAACAAAGAATGCTTCCCACTGAATGGATTGCCCTGAAATCCACAGAACTGCAATACAATGACAAGAACCTCATTGAAAAGGTCATCCGTGCTTTTTCTTTGCTCGAAATGCTGTCTGCATCCGGTTGTCCTTTCCATTTCAAGGGTGGTACAAGTATGATGCTTATTCTTGGCGGCGGTTCTCATCGTTTGTCTATCGATATCGACATCATGTGTCCACCTGGTACAAACATTGAAGACTATCTTAAGGACTACGCACAAAGCGGCTTCTTGGAGTATCAACTCGTGGAACGTCGTCAAGCAGGGAAGGATGTACCGAAGAGTCATTCCAAGTTCTTTTATCAAGTGGCATTCAAGGGGCAATCTGATGTGACATCCTTCATCCTTCTGGATGTACTGTATGAGAATTGCCACTACCATAAGACAAATACCATAGATATCGTTAGCCCATTCATTAAACTGGATGGAGAGCCACTGAAGGTTGTTGTGCCTTCTGTTGAGGACATCCTCGGCGATAAGCTGACAGCATTTGCGCCAGAGGCAACGGGCATTCCGTATTATAAGAACGATAAACTCACCACTCTAGAGATTATCAAACAGCTATATGATGTGGGACGACTCTTCGACAGAATGCAGGACATTGGCACTGTATCACAATCATTCAAAGGCTATTGCAGATGTAGAACTAGGCTATCGAGACTTGGGACATGACTTGTCACAAATCTATGACGACATTCGACAAACGGCACTAAACATCAGTACAAGGGGCTTTGTTGACAAAGATAAGTTTGCTTTGCTACAAAAGGGTATCATCAACATCAAGCCTTTCATGTACAAGGGTGCTTACCGCATCGAAGAAGCCATTATTGATGCAGCAAAAAAGCCGCATACCTTGCCACACTGATAGAAACAGGTGGTGAAAACATTGAGCGATTCACTGACGCGCAATTATCAGGGATTTGCTGATAAAACCTGTTTTAACAAGCAAATTGAACAAGTTGCGTATTGGTTTACCAGAAGCATATTTCTATTGGGCAAAGACAAGCCAGTTGATGAAATAAAATAAAATGGCGTTAGGCAATCAGGAAATAATGAAACGTGGATAATGACCACGGAGATAAAAAATGAGAACCTCTGCCACGGTTTGGCATACCATTTGTGTAATTTTGCATAAAAACAACATAATATGGTTAATAACGATAGAGGTCAAAGCCTAATAAGCAAATATGTCTGGGTGATAGAAACAATCTATCGCAGACGGAAGATTTCATTCAAAGAACTGAATGAACTATGGCTTCGTGATGACATCAGCAGAGGTGTGGACATTCCCAAACGCACCTTTGACAACTGGCGTTATGTCATCTGGGATATGTTCGGTATCAGCATAGTCAATGAGAACCGTGGAGAATACCGCTACTACATCGAGAATGAGGAAGATATTAGCAAGAATGGACTTCGTTCCTGGCTCTATAGCACCTTTCTGTGTCAGCAATGCCTTGGCAAACAGCCAAAGCATCAAAGACCGCATCATATTGGAATATGTTCCATCAGGACAGGAATATCTCCAGACCATCATTGAGGCGATGAAGGAAAACCGTGTCTTGAATATCACCCATTATAACTATTGGAAAGATCAAGAGTATAATTTCGATGTTCAGCCGTATTGTGTGAAACTATTCCGTCAGCGGTGGTATCTAATTGGACTCAGTACTTACACGTATTTCCGTGAACAAGGACCAAGAATCTATTCTCTTGACCGGCTTAGACACGTTCATGTGAAGGATGAAACTTTCGTGATGCCAAAAGATTGGGATGCAAAAGAGTATTTCGCTGGCTGTTATGGTATCATAGCTGGCTTGAACAAGCAAATAAAGGACATCAAGTTAAAAGTTTCGGGCAGGTCAGGCCAATTACATAAGAGACCTCCCTTTGCACGAATCGCAGGAAGAAATTGAACGAAATGGAGAATACAGCATATTCACTTATCAGATGCGCACGACCTTTGACCTTCTACAGGAACTTCTATGGAATGGTGGCGATGTAGAAGTTCTGGAGCCAGCATCTTTACGTAGGGAAATGGTAGAGATGGTAGAAAGGATGTGGAACAAATACAAGAATGACAAGAAATGAAGGATTTTGCAGCAATAGATTTCGAAACGGCTAATAATGAGCGTTCTTCGGTTTGTTCCGTTGGTATCGTCATTGTCAGGGATGGTGAGATTGTAGATTCGTTCTACTCTCTCATCCAACCAGAGCCGAACTATTATAACTATTGGTGTTCACAGGTTCATGGTCTCTGTCATGAAGATACTGACGATGCACCAGTTTTTCCAAAAAAGTATGGGCACAGATTGAACCTCTGATAGAAGGTCTTCCACTTGTAGCTCATAATAAGCCTTTTGATGAGGGGTGTCTGAAGGCAGTGTTCCGCGTCTATCAGATGGACTATCCAGACTATGAGTTCTATGACACTCTTTGTGTTTCACGGCGGGTCCTCCCAGATTTAGAAAACCACCGGCTTCAGACAGTGGCCGCTGCCTGTGGTTATGAGTTGGAAGACCATCACCACGCACTTGCCGACGCTGAAGCATGTGCATGGATAGCAAGAGAAATTTTATAATTTTAATAATAAAGCATAATACTTATAACTGTGAGACTTACGAAAGAAAAATTATTAGCTTCATGGAAAGTCCGGAAGCAATTGTTCTCGGCGCCTTATAATGAATTTATTATAAATAGGTTCGAAGCGATTCAGAAATTATTCCATGAAATAGAGTCCTTTGATGTATCCTTTGATGAAGATGGAGGTTGCCTTATTAATGGAAAAAGAACTATTCCTCGTAAATGGTGATAAACCTTTTACCAACTATTTCTCATGTAAAAGATGATGATATGACAGCATCTGAGGCTTTTACTGGGGTTAAGATAATGAGCGATAATCTTCCTCCTGAATATAAGGAAGTTATTATAAATATTGGTTGTCTTCTCGGAGGTTTTACTTTTGATAACCACCATGTCATGAAAGATGAATTCCGAATTATTTCCAACACCATCACATCTGGAAATGACACGGGATCCCTTTATAGTATAGGACAGACTAGACATCCTTCTTCTCATTTTGCGGACAACAACTACTTCTTCAATGTCATCAACACCATCAACGATATTAGGAAAGATCAATTTGAACCCAACGATACCAAACTGGTATTGCGCTGGCCTAATTCGACCTATTATACAGATGACGTACAAGCGGAGAAATTGCAGAAAGAAACGCTACGGTTTAGGTTCCCCTACAAATTTTTCTACATGTGGACCCATGATGTACTTCACCCTGTAAGTCTGATGGCATATAAGAACCTTGTTCTTCAGGATGACGAGCTGATTAGATATCCTTTGGATGAATCCATGAATCAGGATTTCAGCGATTTCATTTCTGAAACAGGTTGGATAATGTATTCTGCAGCCATTCGGGATATGATTCCAGAAGATGAGAGGGGCGATAACTTTTGGAATGAAATGTCCAAGTTGCTGTCCATAATAATGCTTCAGGAACAAGAAATGAAAAATATCCAGGAGTTGTTGGAAACTGGGAATAAAGCCATTATCCTTTATGGCCCTCCAGGAACAGGAAAAAACGTATTATGTCCATGAATTGATACGGACGGAATTAGGTATTCCTGATGGTAAAATGGATGTTTATCGGTTTGACATTAATAAGGAGGTTCCAGAAAAGGTGCCTGGAATTTCGTTCAATTTCATCCCAACTATACATACGAAGACTTCATTGGCGGAATAAGTCCCAAACTTACAGGAGACCATCTTTCCTATACGCTGAAAGAAGGCATTTTTAAACAATTTTGTGATGCTGCGGCAGAGAAAGATAACAGGGACAAAAAGTTCATCATTGTAATTGATGAAATCAACCGCGCTGACTTGTCAGCGGTATTTGGAGAACTTATGTATGCGCTGGAATATAGGGATAGGAATGTGTCGATTCCTAATTTCCCTGAACCTTTTGTGATTCCATCCAATGTTTATCTAATTGGAACGATGAACAGCATTGACAAAAGTCTTGTGACCTTTGACCTAGCACTGCGACGCCGGTTCTCCTTTATTAAAATTATGCCGAATGTGGCTGCAATTGAAAATATGCTATGTGACTATTGTATTGATGAAACTTGTCTGGTCAACTTTATAAAGAGATGCAAGAAGCTTAATGAACGGATATCATCACCTTCTAGTAGGTTGCAATTAGGAGCGGATTACCAGATTGGTCATGCGTATTTCGGTAAAATCAAAGACTTTAAAGAGAAGCGTAGGCAAGATGAAGAAGCTCAAATTATCACTACGTTTGATTTAGAGAAGCTTTGGGATTATCATCTACAACCCCTTCAGGAAGAGTATTTGGGGAATAGGGTTGAAGACAAGGAGATAAAAGATTTACTGCAATCTATTAGAGATGAATTTACAAAGCCACTGAAATGAGTCTGATACTTCATGATAGCGACATAACCACTGGACAGTGCCTTGGTTACTATGATCAAAGTGCTGGCTATATGAGTGCTGTTGATGAATTGCATAAGCAAATCCAAAATGGCTCTTTAGAAGTGGTATGTCTTCAATCGTATAATCCGAAGATAAATCTTGAACATCCTGTTTGGTATGAAGTAAAATCATATGACGAAAAAGGGGTTATCAAGTGGTGGATAATTGCCAGTTCTACTCATCCCATTATATAGGGAGGTTTACGTACAACGGCTACTCTATTATCATAAATCCACGATTTGGCAGGGTCTTCAGCTACTTGATAAGTTATGCGACCAATCTGTATTTACCTCTTGGTAGTTCAGGATTGTCATACAATACAAAGAGTAACGCTTATTGGTTGATTGCCCTGTTATGGAAGGCCTTGCTCAACAGGGCTCTAACAACGGGTCAAATCCCCAAACAGTATAAAAGTAATACGAAAAAATCAAAAACATTTCAGAGGACATTTATGCATCAGCAAACATATTCATACAAATTTGACTGATGCAACCAGATTCTATTGTGAGTATAAGAAACTTTCAATGGATAATCTCATAAATCGTACTATCCGGACTGTTTATTCCAAACTGAAGATCAAAGGCGTCTCGACAATAGTCGGTGAGTTTGAGGCCTATGATAAATTCCTTTGAATCAATGGGCGTGATGGCTAACTTGAATGACGTGCAAGAAATAGGAATGTGCGATATACGAGATTAACCGAGCCATACAAACCTGTTATGGAGCTGAGCAAGACAATTCTTTCTAATCTAAGGGCAGAATCCGAAAGCCAAAATGGAAAGATGAGTGAAGTTTCCTACTTCATTGATATTGCTGAATTATGGGAAATGTATCTGCTCAAATTGCTTCAGAATAACCTACCATCCGAATATGTCGTTTATTCTCCAAACGTAAATTCCAATGCACACTTACTGGAAGGGAATATGCGCGAGATAAGACCCGATATTATGATAGAAAGAGATGGAAGAGTCGTGATGATAATTGATGCAAAGTACAAAAATTACAATCAGTTCGGGAGAACGTCACAGTACGGGATTCAGAGAGAGGATTTATATCAGATGACCACATATCTTTATCACTACGGCAATGAGAACCAACCAATCATGGGAATATTCACATCGCCAGTAGCTTGCGCAGGAAATGACATTCATACATTTAGCGAGAACAGAAATCATCGGATTGGATTGGTCAACCTGAATATCGAAAGTGCAGAAGATGATGTGGAGAAACTTCATGAATCTGAAGCAGAATACATTAGTAAGCTAATAAATCTTTTAAGAACAATATGCTGACCTATATTGCAAACTCCAATCACTACAAAGAGGTTATTTCACGTGTACAATCCGTGAAACATATGCTTTGGATAGGTACTGCCGATATAAAAGACTTATATATTGAGGTGGGCAAAGAGAAAAAGCCATTTTGGCACTCATTGCCCAATGCGGGTGCGCATCAACAAGCACTATCAGGAAATCATGGAGCGTGACAATTTCGTCACGGCAGAGAAGGTGAAGAACGCCTTTCTCGGACTGGAACACCGCTATCACACGCTGATGCAGGTGTTCCAGCAACACAACGAGGACTATGCCAAGCAGGTGGAGGCAGGCATGAAAGCCAAAGGCACGCTTGCCGTACAGGACCGTGTACAAGCACCTGCAAGAGTTCCTCAACATCCGCTACCACGTGAAGGACATCGCGTTGAAGGAGCTTACCCCCGCGTTCATCTCCGACTTCGAGATGTTTCTGCGCACGGACAAGCACTGCTGCACCAACACCGTGTGGCTTTACGTATGCCCACTCCGGACGATGGTGTTCATCGCCATCAACAACGAGTGGCTCACACGCGACCCGTTCCGGGAGTACGAAATCAAGAAGGAGGAAACGACACGCAGTTTTCTGACGAAAGACGAAATCCGCCAGCTGATGGAAGGCAAACTGAAAAACGCCAAGCAGGAGCTATACCGTGACCTCTACCTGTTCTGCGCCTTCACGGGCTTGTCCTTCGCCGACATGCGCAATCTCACGGAGGAGAATATCCGAACCTACTTCGACGACCACGAGTGGATCAACATCAACCGCCAGAAGACGGGTGTCGTTTCCAACATCCGCCTGCTTGACATTGCGAAACAAATCATCGACAAATACCGCGGGCTGTGCGAAAACGGCAGGATTTTCCCTGTTCCCCACTACAACACGTGCCTCGCCGGGATCCGTGCCGTCGCCAAGCGTTGCGGCATCACCAAGCACATCACATGGCATCAAAGCCGCCACACGGCAGCCACGACGGTGTTCCTCTCCAATGGCGTACCCATTGAAACGGTGAGTTCCATGTTAGGGCACAAGAGCATAAAAACAACCCAGATTTATGCGAAGATAACCAAGGAGAAGCTCAACCGGGACATGGAGAACCTTGCCGCAAGATTGAACCAAATCGAGGAATTTGCAGGATGTACCATCTAAAACAGAGACGCCATGAAACGTGACATAATCATTATAGAGGAGAAGAAGGTCTGCGTAACCGGTAACGAGGTATGGATGACCGCCACCGAAATCGCCGGACTGTTCCACGCAAGTGTCCCGGCAGTGAACGCCGCCATCAAAGCCGTCCGCAAGTCGGACGTGCTGAACGACTACGAGGTGTGCCGCTACATGCGGCTTGAAAACGGTCTGTACGCGGATGTTTACTCGCTTGAAATCATCATCCCCGTCGCCTTCCGACTGAACACCTACTACACACACGTGTTCCGCAGGTGGCTGGTGGAGAAGGCTCTTGCCAAAGAAAAGCGGCAGGCATACGTGATGTTCATACAGAACGGGAAAACCGGATATTGCTGAACACGCATACAGACAACGAAAAAGGAAACGGACAACACCATCGGGTGCTGTCCGTTTCCTTTTTTTCATGCAACCGCCTTATTCCAGCGGCTTGAGGTAATTCGCCTCCAACAGTTCACGCAGTCCCGATTCGGGATAAAGCACCTTACCCGCCAGAAGGATAAAGGGCAGCATCCTGTTGTTGCGATACTCCTGCAAGGTGCGGCGGCTTACCCGGAGCATTTCCGCCACTTCCCTGTCCGTCAGGTATCGCTCCCCGTCCAACGGCGGACGGTAACTTTCCAAAAATGCGGAGAGCCATTTGGAGCCTTTGAGCATATTCTGTATCGCGGTAGCAACCGGCTCGTCCTCCATTGAGAAAACCTCGTTGTTCTCGTTCATCATAACATCGGATTAAGTGGTTAATAAAAACAGAGTCATTTTCCATCGGGATAGATCGTGCCGATAAGCGGAATAAGCCGCCTGACCTCCTCCGGCCTGTAATAGAACCTGCGGTTCATCTGCGAGTAGCCGATAAGCCGCCTGTCACGCAATGACTGCAACGTGCGCAGGCTGATTCTCAACTGCCCGCAGACCTCTTCGCCAGTGAGCCACCTTTCCAGCCGCCCGCCGTCGCTTTTGCGCCTTAGGGCGGCGACTTTCTCCGAGAGGGCGTTGAATGACGCCAGCATCATCTCGAAGGTCTTTTTCTCGATAGATACGATTTCCATATACCAAAACATTTAATGATTTACCGCAAAGGTAACGCAGCCGCCTTGAATGCGGGCCGTTTTCCGCTATATGGCAGTTTGTTGCGCCGATTGTCCGGCTTACGGAGCCATTTTCAAAAAAATCTTACGTGAGTCACGTAGTGAGTTGTTAAAGCCCCTTTTGTTTATTGCCGAATTTTGCCGCAGAGAAACAAAAGAAAGGACAAAATATGAAAGTGATAACGATTGAAAGTTCCGCCTTCACCGCCCTGACGGAACAGATAGCCGAGATAGCGGTC
>VOFC01003758.1_pt1 | contig 24790 bp, 40 predicted proteins | sample 5384161 | NCBI WGS metagenome assembly VOFC01 (sample SAMN12384722, study PRJNA508395) | human gut metagenome | isolation source: healthy gut B | host: Homo sapiens | reverse complement strand
GGAGCGTGGATTGAAATCTACGATCGTTACCCTAATGTCTCCGTCTTCGTCGTCGCTCCCTTCGCGGGAGCGTGGATTGAAATCCTGTAAAGTCTTCCTCTCCGTATGGAAGTACTGGTCGCTCCCCCCGCGGGAGCGTGGATTGAAATGCTATCTCTTTCCCCATCGGGGAGCGTGGATTGAAATCCTGCAAGTCTTCAGGGTCGCTCCCGTTTGAAATGTTATCGCGGGGGAGCGTGGATTGAAAATATGGCAGTATTTAATGGATTTAATATCCGCACTGTCGCTCCCTTCGCGGGAGCGTGGATTGAAATATTCTGCAAAACGCCCGCTAAAATCTTTTTTTTATGGTCGCTCCCCCCGCGGGAGCGTGGATTGAAATCTGTACTAAACCAACAAACTTTCACACCAGCCACTGTCGCTTCCTTCGCGGGAGCGTGGATTGAAATGATGAAGAATAATTTTGAATTCGGGCTTTTTTGGTCGCTCCCTTCGTGGGAGTGCGGATTGAAATCAGTGGAACGGAAGTAACGGAGATGCAGAGTTTGCCAGATCCAGAATTGTATTTGATTTTGAAGATTCTTCTGCCCAGGCAGAGGCAGCAAAAAAAATGGAAAAATATGTACAGGATAACAGTTTCAAAGGAATATCCCAAACAACCAATATATTGGAGACCAGATATATACCGACACACTAGTTTCAGAAGAACCAGCCGATGGCCGCATTTAGTATATGCAGACGAAAAGTAAAGAACTTTTGGGTTTGAACTTCAAATTTTTAAGTGACAAACATAACTGCCTGTGATATTATAAAAACGATATAGACGAAAATGATCAGGAAACAGTCATGCCAATACTGCGTGGGCTTTGGAAGCAGGAGAACAGTTCGAAAATATATCGACTGTTCTCTTTTGCTTTTTAAACATTAACACGGTAAAGCTTTGCCTTCGCATAGTGAGACGGCGAAACACCGAAACGCAGACTACTGAACAGTGATAAAATGGAAAGGAACTGGATATGAGAAAAAATCGAAAGAGCAGCTCCCATACCCATGGAAATAGAATTTATATTATGGCATTTCTTCTGGCTGGCAGTTTTATACTGGGAGGATGCAGAATAATGAAAGAAAAAAGCAGCAGAAAGTAAACAGCCGGAAATTGTTATCGGAATAGATTATTTTGAACCTTACAGCTATCAGACAAGCGACGGCGAATACAAAGGTGTTGATGTGGAGCTTGCCAGGGAAGCCTTTCAGAGGCTGGGATATCAGCCCAGATTTGAGAATATAGTCTGGGAGGACAAGGATGAGCTGCTGGCTGATGGGACAATAGACTGTCTGTGGAGCAGCTATTCCATGAACGGAAGAGAAGACAAATATCAGTGGGCAGGACCCTATCTGTACAGCCGTCAGATGGTGGTTGTAAGAGCCGAGAGTGAAATCCAGACGCTTCAGGAGCTGAAAGGAAAGAAGATTGCGGTTCAGGCGACCACAAAGGCAGAGGATCTTTTCCTTCATAAGATTGCATCAGATCTTCCGCAGATGGAGCAGGTAAACTGCTTTTCTACCACAAATGAGCTTTATGCCGCACTTAGGAAAAATTATGCAGATGCGATTGCGGGACATGAGGCAATGCTTGGCAGTCTGATACAGGATGGCAAGGGCGCTTACCGTATGCTGGAGGAAAGTCCTTATAAATCAGAACTTGGAATTGCTTTTAAAAAAGGAACCCACGAAGAAGTAGCACAAGAGCTTACAGAAACTCTCGAAGAGATGCAGGATGAGGGCATTACAGAAAAAATAGTTACAAAATACGGATTGGATGCGGACGAAACTCTGCCGGGAGGAGAAAGTAAATGAGCAGACAGATAAGAAGGCAGATGCAGAAAAAAGAAGAGGTTTGATAAAAATAGCATGCCTACTGGTGCTTATCCTGATTTTTTTCGGAATCCTGACCTTTCTTCTGCTGACAGCAAGTGATAATAATAAACTGAATAATACACTAAATGAGACATTTGACTTTGTAAAAACGCGGATCGAAAGTTATGAGATTTATGATACAAATGACCAGGTGAAGAGTCTGGTACGCCTGATGGATAAAACAACAGAATTGAGCAGTGTGCTGGCTCAGGAGGGAAATCTCAGTGCAGAAATGCTGGATGAATATGCCAGGGAACAGCGTCTGACAGGAATCCTTGTGCTGGATCAGGACCAGAAGGTGGCAGAACAGACAGCGAAGGATGGAGATGCTACGCCGTTGTGGCAGAAACTGATTGAAAGTAATTATGTACGGGATATTGTCGACCATCCGGAAAAGACCTATACAACCCGTCTGAGAAATGAAGGAAAGCTTTACGATTTTGCGGCAGTGGCAAGGCAGGACGCAGCAGGAATCCTGATCGCATATGCGCAGAAAGAGGAAGTAAATGAGCTTAACGGTGATCTGACCATGGCATCGTTGTTTTCCGATTTTCCCTTTGAGATGAATGGAAGTGTTGTAATCTGTGATGATAACAAGGTTGTCAGCACAAATAAACAGGAGCTTACTTCTCGCTCTATAGAAGCTGCGAAGAGTCTGTATAAAAACCAATTTAAAGCAGATGTGAATAGAATTGTCCGCCTTCATTCAAAAAACAGGATCTGGTATGGGCGTCAGGAGAAGATAAAAGGACTACGATGCATATATCTTTTTCCCGAAGTATCAGGTGTACATCACACGGAATACGGTATGTATGATTTATGTGCTGCTTGCACTGCTTCTTTTTTCACTTTACCGGGTGAGCAGGAGCAGAACAGAAAAAGAGAAGTATCCTTCAGGATCAGAAAAAGACTTCGCGTGATCGATGCACTTGGTCATGCATATTCCTCGATTTCTCTTGTGAATATAAAGACAGAGGAAATCGAGATCGTAAAAAAACTTCAAAGAAAGAGCATGAAGCCGGACCAGAAAGGGGATATGCTTTCCAAAGCACACCAGGAAGAAACTTATAAGGCAGGTTATTGCAGAGCCATTTCAGAAGGCATATCGGGAATTTATCAGTATGAGTACTGTGGCAAAGCGTCTGGAGAAACGTGAGATGCTGAGCTTTACAGCTCAGACAGTGGATGAAAGATGGCTGACCATGATCATTGTGCCGCAGGGATATGATAAAAACGGGAAACTATGTACCGTTCTGGTTGCAAACCGTGATGCCACAGAGGAAAAAGAGCGTGAGATAGAGCAGGATAAGAACCTGAGAAATGCACTTGCAGCTGCTGAACATGCGAACCGGGCGAAGACAGCGTTTTTAAATAATATGTCTCATGATATTCGCACGCCGATGAATGCGATTATTGGATTTACTGCACTTGCAACAACACATATTGATAATACAGAGCTTGTTCTGGACTATTTGAAAAAGATCAGCACCTCCAGCCAGCACCTGCTGAGCCTGATCAATGATGTGCTGGATATGAGCAGAATTGAGAGTGGCTCTGTTGAAATTGAATATGCAGCGGTACACCTGCCGGATATTCTGAATGACCTGAAAACGATCATCCATGGCTCTTCATATTCCAGGCAGCAGAAGCTTACGATTGATACACAGGATATACTCCATGAAGATATTATTACCGACAAGCTGCGTCTGACACAGGTGCTTCTGAATATAAGCAGCAATGCGGTAAAGTTTACACCGGTCGGTGGCAGGATCAGCATTTGTGTTTCAGAGAAACCATGCAACAAAGATGGATTTACAACCGTGATCTTCAGGGTGAAGGATAACGGAAGCGGAATGTCACCGGAGTTCCGAAAGCATGTGTTTGATTCTTTCTCAAGAGAACATACCGTTACGGAGAATGGAATAGGAGGAACCGGTCTCGGAATGGCAATCACCAAAAACATTGTGGATATGCTGGGCGGTACGATTCAGGTTGAAAGCGAAGTAGGAAAAGGAACGGAATTTATAGTTGCCCTTGAATGCGAAATAGCAGGAGAGGCAGTGAAACAGGAACCGGTTCCGGAGCAGGAAGAACTAATCAAGTGCGAAAATCAGAAGCCTCATGCAGAAAGCAAGAGAAACTATAAAGGCAAAAAAAGCTCTTCTTGTAGAGGATAATGAGCTGAACCGCGAGATTGCAACCGCGATCATAAAGGAAATTGGTCTGGATGTGGATATCGCAGAGGATGGCACGGATGCTGTGAATATGATGTCATCTGCAGAAGGCAGAAAAATACGATCTGATTTTCATGGATATTCAGATGCCGAAGATGGATGGATATACTGCAACCAGGGAGATTCGTACGCTGGATGATCCAAAATGCGCAAATATACCGATCATTGCAATGACCGCAAATGCTTTTGAGGAAGACCGCAAAAAGGCAATCAAGGCAGGTATGAACGGCCATATTGCAAAACCAATCAGTGCAGATGCAATTCTGGAAAATCTGGATCAGATTTTCGGGAGATAAAAAGGGAGGATTCGTAATGCGAAAGAAAAAATGGAACAGAGTTTTGTCTGTACTTCTGGTGATGGTGACAGCCGTATCACTTCTGTCTGGCTGCGGCGAAAAGTGCGGAAAAAGAAGATGCAGAAACCATCACAGTGTATTTATGGAGCACAAAGCTGTATGAAAAATATGCGCCATACATCCAGGAACAGCTTCCAGATATCAATGTTGAATTTGTAGTAGGTAATAATGATCTGGACTTTTATAAGTTTCTTGATGAAAACGGCGGATTGCCGGATATTATAACCTGCTGCAGGTTTTCCCTCCATGATGCAAGCCCCCTGAAGGACAGTCTGATGGATCTTTCCACAACCAATGCTGCAGGTGCTGTCTATGATACATACCTCAGCAATTTTATGAATGAGGATGGCAGCATAAACTGGCTTCCTGTGTGCGCAGATGCCCATGGCTTTGTGGTGAACAGGGATCTTTTTGAAAAATATGATATTCCTCTTCCAACAGATTATGAGAGCTTTGTTTCTGCCTGCCAGTCATTTGAAGAGGTGGGAATCCGTGGGTTTACGGCAGACTATTATTATGATTACACCTGCATGGAAACACTGCAGGGCCTGTCTGCATCGGAGCTGTCTTCTAATGCCGGACGCAGATGGCGTACCGCCTACAGTGATCCGGGTAACACAAAGAGAGAAGGTCTGGATGATACAGTCTGGCCGGAGGCTTTTGAGCGCATGGAACAGTTTATCGAGGATACAGGTCTTGGCCAGGATGATCTGGATATGAATTATGATGATGTGATTGAGATGTTTCAAAGCGGTAAGCTGGCCATGTATTTCGGCAGCTCGTCCGGTGTGAAAATTTTTCAGGATCAGGGCATTGATACAATATTCCTGCCATTTTTTGAGCAGAATGGTGAAAAGTGGCTGATGACTACGCCATATTTCCAGGTGGCTTTAAACCGTGATCTGACACAGGATGAAGCTCGCAGGAAAAAAAGGCAATGAAGGTATTGAACACAATGCTTTCAGAGGATGCGCAGAACCAGATCATTTATGATGGGCAGGATCTGTTAAGCTACAGTCAGGATGTGGATCTCCATCTTACGGAATATCTGAAGGATGTAAAGCCTGTGATTGAAGAAAACCATATGCATATCCGAATTGCCTCAAATGATTTTTTCTCTGTTTCCAAGGATGTAGTTTCCAGGATGATTTCAGGCGAATATGATGCCAAGCAGGCTTATCAGTCATTTAATTCTCAGCTTCTTGAGGAGGACGCTGCTTCTAAGGATATCGTGCTGGATTCACAAAAGTCTTATTCTAACCGCTTCCACAGCAGTGGAGGGAATGCTGCATACTCGGTTATGGCAAATACCCTGCGCGGCATTTACGGGACGGATGTGCTGATCGCAACAGGAAACAGCTTTACAGGAAACGTACTCAAGGCTGGCTATACAGAAAAAAATGGCCAGAAGCATGATCATGCCAAACAGCCTTTTGGCATACAGCAGCAAGATGAGCGGAGCCAAACTAAAAGAAACGGTCAGAAATTTCATAGAAGGATACCAGGGCGGATTCAATCCCTTTAACCGTGGCTCTTTGCCAGTGGTCAGCGGTATTTCTGTGGAGGTCACGGAAACAGATGATGGTTATACATTGAGTAAGGTTACAAAGGATGGAAAAGTCAATTCAGGATAATGATACTTTTTACGGTAACCTGCCTTGCAATATCAAAGCATATGGAAGCATATCCGGCAGATGAAAATATGGTATTTGAGGGAGGGGACACCTTTGTGAAGGATACCTGGACAGCATATGTTTCAGATGGCAATGCCATTCTGGCAGAGCCGGAAGATTACATTAATGTGAGATGAGAAAAATGAATACTAAGAAGCATAAAACAAACAGAAAGAAAACTATTATGAGAAAACGATTCAGGCTGGCTGCTTTTATAGCTGCCTTTCTCGCAATCGCTTTGACTGTTTTCCCAATATTTTAAGTTTGTTTCAGAAACGGTCTATGAGGAAAGTGTTTCTCATCTGACAGAGGTTTTTCACCAGTCGGACAATATGCTGCGGGAACTGGCAAATAAGAATCTGACAATCTTCATATGTGGGGGGAGTATCTGAAGGATACCTCCAGCGAAGATGAAATCCGTGATTATATAGAGAAAGCACAGGAGGATGCCGGATTTTTATATTTCTATTTTCTGTCAGCTGACGGTGATTATAAGATGGTATCAGGTGAAGCCGGGTATCTTGGATTACAGGAAAACTTTGAAAATAAGATCCAGCAGGGAAATGACGTGATCACAAATGCAGTTGTTCCCGGAAAATCCCAGATGCTTGTTTTTGTCAGCCCAAAGGCTCATGGAACCTATCAGGATTTCGAATATGATGCCATTGCCATTGCTTATGAAAACGCGGATATTGTAAATGTACTGGATATTTCCGCTTTTAATGGAAATGCAAAGAGCTATGTTGTTCATCCGGACGGTCGTGTTGTGGTGGACCATTCCCTTGAGTCATGGGGAACTGCCTATAATTTCCTGGGTGTTCTAAGAGAGCATTCGGATATGTCCGAAAAAAGAGATTCTTGAACTTTCAGAGAAGTTTAAGGAGGGACATACAGATGCGATGCTGGTAAATCTGGATGGAAGTAACTATTATCTGGTCTATGAAAAATCGGATATTCAGGACTGGGTATTTCTTGGACTTGTAAAGGCTGATATTGTCAATGCCAGTATGAACAGCCTGCAGCTTAGTACGCTTCTCCTTGTCGGCGCAGTCGTATTCTGCATTGCTGCCTTTCTTATCAGCCTTATTGTTCAAAAAGGGCAGGATAAATCTTAAGAAAAAGGATACGGAGATCCTGTACAGGGACGAATTGTTTCAAAAGCTGTCAATGAATGTGGATGACGTTTTCCTGATGCTGGATGCAAAAACATATAAGGCAGATTACGTCAGCCCGAATGTGGAAAAAGCTGTTGGGTATTACTGCAGAACAGATCCGCAAGGATATTTGTATTCTGGGAAAACTCCATTCCGGGACATCTGAAGATCCGGAGAAGAAGTATCTGGAAGAAATCCAGGTTCATGAGCAGCAGGAATGGGATCTTGAATATGTTCATCAGAAAACAGGGGAACAGCGTTGGTTCCATAATGTTGCAATGGGCAGCGAGGTAAACGGGAAAAAGAAAATATCCTGGTTCTGTCAGATCGTACCTCTGACAGAAAAATGAATCAGGCCCTTTCTGAGGCGGTCCGCGCTGCGGAGACTGCAAGCCGGGCAAAGAGTACCTTCCTCTCCAACATGTCCCACGATATCCGGACCCCAATGAATGCGATTATTGGCTTTACCACCCTGGCTGTGAGCAACATTGACAATCAGAAAAGGGTACGGGATTATCTTGGAAAGATCCTTTCCTCCAGCAACCATCTGCTCTCACTGATCAATGATATCCTGGATATGAGCCGTATTGAGAGCGGGAAAATCCATCTGGAAGAGACGGAAGTCAGTCTGTCAGAGGTTCTTCATGACCTGAAAACCATCATCAGTGGGCAACTTCATGCGAAACAATTAGAGCTTTATATGGATGTCATGGATGTTACAAATGAGGATGTTTATTGTGACAAGACCAGACTGAATCAGGTACTGTTGAATCTCTTGTCAAATGCGATCAAGTTTACTCCTGCAGGCGGAACTGTCTCTGTCCGGCTGAAACAGTGTCCGGGGACAGTAAAAGGCAGTGCACTGTACGAGATCCGGGTAAAGGATAACGGAATCGGCATGAGTCAGGAATTTGTACAGAAGATCTTTTCTCCTTTTGAGAGGGGAGCGGACCTCCACTGTGAGCAGGACTCAGGGTACAGGACTTGGCATGGCCATTACCAAGAATATCGTGAATATGATGGGTGGTACCATTGAGGTTCAGACCGAACAGGGCAAAGGTACTGAATTTATTGTCTGTCTGCCATTCAGGATTCAGCCTGAGCACCACCATACAGAAAAAATCGCAGAGCTGGAAGGCCTTAAGGCTTTGGTTGTAGACGACGATTTCAATACCTGTGACAGTGTAACAAAGATGCTGGTAAAGGTTGGAATGCGTTCCGAATGGACACTTTCCGGCAAGGAGGCTGTTCTTCGTGCAAGGCAGTCTCTGGAACTGGGTGATGCATTCCATGCTTATATTATTGACTGGCGTCTGCCGGATATGAACGGAATTGAGGTCACGCGCCAGATCCGCAGCCTTGGTGACGATACGCCGATCATCATCCTGACTGCTTATGACTGGTCCGATATCGAAGCAGAAGCCAGGGCAGCAGGCGTGACTGCATTCTGCGCAAAACCTTTATTTATGTCAGATATCAGAGAGACTTTGATGAGTGCTATCGGTCGGATGCAGGCAGAGGCAGAAGAGGCAGTCCTTCCGGCAGCAGGCTCAGATTTCAGAGGCAGATGCATACTGCTTGTGGAAGACAACGAACTGAACAGCGAAATTGCGGTGGAAATCCTTAAAGAATATGGCTTTCTGGTTGATACAGCGGAAGATGGAGCAGAGGCAGTGGAGAAAGTTCAGCATTCGAAACCGGGCGATTATGATCTGGTACTTATGGATGTGCAGATGCCTGTCATGAACGGATATGAAGCCACCAAGCAGATCCGTGCACTGGATGAGCCTGCACTGGCAAAAATCACCATCCTTGCCATGACTGCCAATGCTTTTGACGAAGACAGAAAGAAAGCGCTGGAATGTGGTATGGATGGATTTTTATCCAAGCCTATTGTTATAGAGGAATTGATCTGTGCATTACAAAATAATTTAAAGAATCTGTGACGGTTAATGATCCGATAAGCTATGGAGAAAAGAACAATGTATAAAAAACAGAAAAAAATCAGCAATGCACTATGCGCGGGGATATTTCTGGCCTTGGGAATGTGGATGATATTGTCAGTATGTTGCCTGGCTGCTGAAATGAATCATGATGAAAAGCAGCCACAGATGGCAGGTCAGGAGGAAGTGGCGCAGCAGAAACTTATCCGCATGGGCTCCTTTGAGGATACCTTTGATTATGTGGATGAAAATGGTATCAGAAGAGGATTTGGCTACGAACTTATGCAGGCTCTGGCAGGCTATACCGGATGGAAGTTTGAGTATGTGAAATGTGACTGGTCCAACTGTTTTGATAAGCTTGAAAATGGTGAGATTGATGTGATGGGGGATATTTCTTACACCGATGAACGGGCACAAAGGATGCTTTTTCAGAGGAGCCTATGGGTGAGGAAAAATATATCCTCTATGCGGATTTATCACACACGGATATTGAAACATCTGATTTTAAGTTTATGGACGGGAAACGTGTAGGTGCGCTCATGGATACAGAGCCAGAAATTATGCTGACAGAATGGGAAAACAAGAATGGCATACAGACAGAACATGTAAATGTGAATAATGATAATGATGTCGAAAAGAAATTAGCGAATCATGAGATTGACTGCTTTTGTATCTCTGGAGGAATCCATCTGGTCTGAACAGGGAATATCATCCGTTACCACGGTTGGTAAAAAGCAGGCATATATTTTGCAATAAATAAAGAGCGCAGCGATATCAAGGCCGAGCTTGATTTTGCTATGCTTCAGCTGGATCAAAACAGTCCTTTTTTTTTAAGGCAGACCTGTATAAGAAGTATTTTACACTTGATTACAACCAGAGTCTTACTGGCGGAGAAAAGTCCTGGGTAGAGGAGCATGGTGGTATCCGGATCGGATTTTTGGACAATGATCCGGCGGTTTTTTCCATGGATGAAGAGACCGGAAAGCTTACCGGTACGCTGGCGGAATATATTTCTTATGCCAAAGACTGTCTGGGGAATCAGACGTTAGAATTTAATATGCAGGCATACGATGATTATGACGAAATGCTCCAGTCGTTACAGGAGGGTGAAATTGATGCAATCTTTTATGTCAGCAGAAATCCTGATTTTGCAGAAAAAAAAATGGCTATACACTTACCAATACAGCCTGGACCTACAGCCTGATGGCGGTAACAGATGAAGAATATTTCAATGAGGACGAGGTGTATAGCGTAGCTGTGCCAAAAAAAGAAGCCTTAAAACAGCATATTATTTTCAGTTATCCCAATTGGAAGCTGGTTGAGTACGATTCGCTTGCCGATGCGGCAGATATGGTCACCCATGAAAAAAGCAGACTGTTTTCTTCTGGGAACCAGTCAGGCACTGAAATACGATAACAATCGAGATTTCAAAAGTGTTCCCCTTACCAAAACAATGGAGGCATGCTTTGCAGTAAAAGGCGGAGAGGGCCCCCCTTTTATCCATACTGAACAAAACCCTGAAGACTATGCCCTCTGACATGCTTACAAGTGCCCTTGCTATCTATGACAGTACAGCAGATAAGGTAACACTTTATGATTTTATAAAAGACAATATGCTTGCTGTTTTTGTCACTGCAGGATTATTTTCACTTAGCATAATCGGCATTATCCTCATGCTTTTAAGAAAGGCAAGGAAAGCAGAAGCAGCCGCAATGCTTGCGGCAAATGATACACAAAAAAGCTTAATGACAAGCTGGAAATCGCTCTGAAAAAGCAGAGGATGCCAGCCTTGCAAAGACCCGCTTTCTTCACAACATGTCCCATGACATCCGTACTCCTATGAATGCAATTCTGGGCTATACACAGCTTATGGAGGATGAACTGAAAGGAAAAGAGCTGCCTGAAACCTTAGATCATTTGAAGAAGCTGAAGCAATCCGGAAAGCTTCTTCTGTCCATCATAAATAATGTGCTTGATATGGCCAGGATCGAGAGCGGGAAAATGGAACTTGATGAGAGCTATGGTCAGATTAAAGAGATCCAGCAGACTTTGCTGGAAATATTTGATGATGAAGCAAAGAAAAAAAAGAATATTGCATTTCATTACACAGTGAATGTAGAGCATGAGCATGTGCTCACGGATGTTACCAAGGTAAAAGAGATATTTGTCAATATCCTGAGCAATGCCATGAAATATACTCCCTCCGGCGGTTCTGTTACAGTAAGCTTAGAGGAACTGCCATGCGATGAGCCTGGGTACATGATTGCGAGACCAGTGTGAGCGATACTGGGATCGGTATGAGTCAGGATTATCTGACAAGGATTTTTGAAGCCTTTACCCGTGAACAGAACACTACAAAGAGCAAAATCGCAGGAACCGGACTTGGAATGTCTATCGTAAAGAAATATGTGGATCTGCTTGGCGGAACCATACAGGTAGAGAGTGAGCTCGGAAAGGGCAGTACCTTTACCGTTACATTGAAACACAAAATAGCAGATGAAAGCTATTATAAAAAAATGCACGTTGAAACTCCTGGAACAGGCAGTGAAATCCTTGCAGGAAAGAATATCCTTTTGGCAGAGGACAATGATTTGAATGCCGAGATTGCAGTGGCAATACTCGAGCGTTTCAGCCTTAAAGCAGAACGTGTGGAAGATGGCATTCAGTGTGTAAACAGGATAAAAAAGATGCCTGCGGGAACCTATGATATGATACTCATGGATATTCAGATGCCCAAAATGGACGGCTATCAGGCAACACAGGAAATCAGGCACCTGCCAGACCAGGATAAGGCCTGTATACCCATCGTCGCAATGACTGCGAATGTATTTGAAGAAGATAAAAGAGAGGCTGCTGCTGCCGGAATGAATGGCCATATAGCAAAGCCGATCCAGGCTGATGATCTGCTGCCCACATTGGTGGAAATCATAGGGCAGCAAGCTTACAAATAATATGTTTTCTGAAAGGAACAGGCAATATGGTATATACTTGCCGCTATAAATCGCCGCTTGGAGAGATTCTGCTGGCAGCAGACGAAATTGGACTGACCGGACTATGGTTCGAAGGAGAAAATACTTTGCCGACAATCTGCCAGAGGAACACAAGTCTCAGGAAACGCAGGTTCTTTCCGAAACGAAACACTGGCTGGATATTTATTTTACTGGTAAAGAACCTGACTTTTTCCGCCATTGCATCCGATGGGATCTGTATTTCGACAGTCTGTATGGGATATCCTCCTGCAGATTCCCTACGGACAGACCACAACCTATGGGGCTTGCCAGAAAACAGGGACTTTCCAAAATGTCTGCACAGGCAGTTGGCGGTGCTGTCGGACATAATGAAATTTCGATTATCATTCCCTGCCACCGCGTAGTAGGCACAAATGGAAGCCTGACAGGGTATGCAGGAGGAATTGCCAAAAAAATATGGCTGCTTGAACTGGAGCATACGGATATGAGCCATCTGTTTGTACCAGGAAAAAGGGTGACCGAAAGCTATGGTCTATATGCAGCTTCGTTTAAATCGATTGAACAAATTCCTCCACATAATGCAGGGCAGCTCCAATCGCCGGTGTATACTGTCCATTAGTACCCACCAGTATCTGTGCCTTATCCAGTATGAATGGTGCAGCAGTATGGAGATGCTCTGTCAGGTATTCAATATCTTCCGCTGTGAAATAAGGTGCAAGGTAGCCGCTGAGGATGATCGGCGCATCAATGATCAGGTTCAGATTTTTCATGGCAAAGGCCAGATGGTTTAAAAAAATCTTTCCAGATCTGCATGATCTGGGGGATTTTTTTTCGCGCAGAAGAGGGAAAAATTTTTGGCAGGAATACCTGCAGCCTGTTCCAGTGCATTGGCGGAGCAATAGGTTTCCAGGCAGCCACGGCTGCCGCAGTAGCAAAGTGGGCCGTCGGGATTAATACACATATGTTCAAGAGTTCCGCTGTGCATGGAATTCCCCTGATGAATCTGATGATTGGTAATGATGGCACCGCCAAGATTTCTGTTCAGCAGGATGATAACAGCACTATCAAGCTCCGGATGATTCCATAATTCAAGGAATGCAGCTGATTTTGAGTCATGTTCCAGATAACAGGGATATGGAAGATATCTGGAAAAAAGTCATCCAGTTTCATGCCAGCGTTATTCATGATATCTCCATATAGTACAGTGGTATGATCCGGGGATGTGATACCCTGTGTAGCAATGGAGATGCCAAGAACTTTGTCATTGTCATACTGACGCGATGAGATGAATTCTTTTACTGTATCAGTAACCTGTTTATAGTAATCTGGCGTGTTGGAATATGGAAGCGGAATGGTATCCGTATAGAAAGCATTTCCGTACAGATCTACAGCAGTAATATGAAACATACCTTTTAAAATACCGATACCAATGGAAATTTTAAAATCTGATACAATCTGAAGGGCGTTTGCCTTTCTTCCACCGGTGGATTCAAAGAAACCATTTTTTTCAATAAGACCTTCCTGTTCCAGAAGATTCAGATTCTGACTGACAGTGGATAACCCCATCTGCAGCTCCTGAACGATCTGCAGCTTGAGGTCGTTTTTTTTCTGTAAATGTACTGGTAAACCTTTGATTTATTTATTTTTTGAGGCTAATGTTGGTTAATCCTTTTCACTCATATTGTTCTCCTGATTACGTTGCAAGATAATGTTAAGTTTCAAATTTATTGTAGCACAGAACGAAAAAAAGCAATACAAAAAAATCACATTGAAATGGTAAAAATAGACAAAAAAGTTATTTGAAAATTAGAATCTCTGTCAATGGATTTTTTAAAAAAAGATATATACTCAACTTACGGTTTAGATATAAACGTAAGTAAAGAACATAACAACAAATAAGAAGTATAGTAGGAAGACAAACAAGGAGGATATAATATGAAATTATCAATCAATGGAATCAAGGAACAGGAAGCATGGAAAAAGGCGGGAATCGCTCTTCCGGGTTATGATGTGGCAGCAGTTTCTGAGAGAGCAAGGAAAGAACCAGGATGGGTTCACTTTGGTATCGGAAATATTTTCCGTGTGTTCATCGGTGGAATTGCAGATGGTCTTCTGGAAGAGGGAGTTTTGGATCGTGGGATTACCTGTGTGGAAACTTTTGATTATGATGTGGTAGATAAGATTTATGATCCCTATGACAATCTGGGATTAAGTGTAATCCTGCATGGCGATGGTACACGTGAATATAAAGTGATTGGAGCCTTTTGCAGAAGCAGTGAAAGCACAGTCCTCTGATAAAGCACAGTGGAATCGGCTGAAGGAGATCTTTACTAGTAAATCCCTGCAGATGGTTTCTTTTACGATCACAGAGAAAGGATATGCATTGCAGAAAGCGGATGGAACATGGTTCCCGTTTGTTGAGGCAGATATCAAGAACGGACCGGATAAGGCGTGTGGTGCAATGGCAGTTCTGGTTGCAATGCTTTATGAAAGATATAAAGCTGGCAGATATCCAATCGCACTGGTTTCTATGGATAACTGTTCACAAAATGGCGCAAAGCTTAGAGAGTCCGTTCTGACAATGACAGAAGAGTGGAAGAAGGCAGGATTTGTTGATGAGGGATTTGTAAACTATGTAAGCGATGAAAAAGTAGTTGCTTTTCCATGGACAATGATCGATAAGATCACACCTCGTCCAAGCGAGCAGATTGCAGCAGATCTTGAAAAGCTTGGCGTTGAAGACATGCAGCCGGTGATCACAGGAAAGAAAACATACATTGCACCATTTGTCAATGCTGAGAAGCCACAGTATCTTGTTATCGAGGACAGCTTCCCTAACGGACGCCCGGCTCTGGAAAAAGGCTTTGGCGTATATATGGCAGACAGAAACACCGTGAATCTTCCAGACTGACAGCCATTCCGCTGGGAATTGCAGGATGGCTCAGATATATGCTTGGTGTAGATGATGAAGGAAATAAATTTGAACTTGCACCGGATCCAATGAATGAGGAACTGCAGGAACATTTTAAGGATATTGCAGCAGGTAAACCTGAGACTTTCACAGATCAGTTAAAACCAATTCTTTCCAATGAGCGTCTGTTCTTCACTGACCTTTACAAAGACGGTGTGGGAGAGAAGGTTGAGGGCATGTTCCGCGAGATGATTGCAGGACCTGGAGCTGTAAGAGCAACAATACATAAAATATGTTGGATGATTTTCATCAGACAGAGATTATAACTGATTATCAGGAGGAAAATTGAAATAGACAGAAGCAGCATTTGCAGCAGAGCCATCAAGGCTGTTAATCGCAGCAGCGGCAGGCATTGTATTGTTACTGCTACTTATTATCAAGTTTAAAATTCACCCGGTATTATCCCTGCTGATCTCAGCTCTGGTTATAGGGCTTGGAGCCGGCATGCCGATTCCGACTCTGGTCAGCACAGTAGAGAAGGGTGCAGGTGAAACTCTGCAGGGAATCGTATTGCTGATCGGACTTGGATCTTTATTTGGAGGAATTCTGGAGGTGTCAGGAGGAGCACAGTGTGTTGCCCAGACACTGATAAACAGGTTTGGTGAGAAAGAAAGCCGGAATCGCACTTGGAATCACGGGACTGGTAGTTGGTACAACTGTATTTTTTTTGAGGCAGGTGTTGTGATTCTGATTCCGCTGGCATTCGGACTTGCCAGGAAAACAAAAAAATCTACATTATATTATGTGATCCCTTTATTGGCAGGGCTCGCAACAGGATTTGCATTTATTCCACCATCAGCAGGCTCTGTGCTTGTTGCAAATATGCTGCATGTAGATCTTGGCATTATGATTGCAGTAGGTGTTCCGGTTGGTATCCTTTCCCTGATTTTTGCAGGGATTTTGTGGTCAAAATTTATCGGCAGCCGTATTAATACAGGACTTCCGCTCAATATCCAGGAGGTCAGGGAAGAAGAGGAAGCGAAATCTTCCTGCATTCTCTACTGTGCTGTGTATTATCCTTGTTCCGCTGGTTTTAATTCTGTGTAGTACACTTTCAGCGTATATTCCTGGAATTGATGCTGTTCGTCCTGTGCTGGAATTTCTTGGAACGCCATTTGTAGCATTGATCATAGCTGTATTATCTGCCATGTATTTTCTTGGCAAAAAGCATGGCTATGACGGAGAACAGTTAAAGAAGATCATGGACCGTTCCCTGCGCCCCACAGGACAGATTTTGCTTGTTATCACAGGTGGAGGAATTATCCGCTGGGTATTGCAGGACTGTGGTATGGGTGACATCATTGGACCGGCACTGGAGAAAAGCGGACTCCCGCTGGTGCTGGTAGCATTTCTCATTGCAGCACTGATTCGCGCATCCGTCGGGGCAGCAGTGGTAGCAATGACCATGGCGGCCGGTATTATGGCAGCTATGCCTGGAGTGGCAGGATTATCTCCTGTTTATCTGGCAGCTATGGTCTGTGCTATCAATGGAGGAGCAACAGCATTCAGCCATGTGAATGATTCCGGATTCTGGCTGGTAAGTTCTCTGCTTGAGATAGATGAAAAGACAACCTTAAAACATTGGATATCAGATGGAGGTACCTATGACAGAAAGAGAAAAAAATGCTGGCAGGAGAACTATATGATTGTGGAGATGCGGAACTGCTGACACAATGGCATAAGGCAAAAAAGATCTGGTAAGAGATTATAACCAGACGGATTCTGCGGATTCAGATGAAAAAGAACGAATTCTGAATGAACTTCTTGGCGGAAAAGGCAAAAACTTATGGATAACGGCTCCTTTTTACGTTGACTATGGCAATAATATCTACTTCGGAAATAACTGCGAAGTAAATATGAATTGTACCTTTCTTGATGATAATATAATTCGTATTGGTGATAATGCACTAATTGCACCGAATGTACAGATTTATACGGCATTTCATCCAACAAATGCCATAGATCGCTTTGGGATACCTAAAGAAGACGGATCATTTGAATTTTGTAAAACGCAAACAGCACCAGTTATCATTGGAAACAATGTATGGATTGGCGGTGGAGCTGTTATTCTGCCAGGAGTCACCATTGGAAATAATGTTGTGATTGGAGCAGGCAGTGTTGTAACAAAGGATATTCCTGACAATGTGATTGCTGCAGGCAGTCCCTGCAGAGTGATCCGTAGGAATCAGTAACAAATACATTTTATCCAGATAACTATACAAGTGGGAGGTTATTATATGTGTGAAATACAGAAGAAAATCGAATTACTACAGAAAATTGCACATCGATTTAATGAGGCAAATATAGAGTGGGCTTTAGGCGCATCTATGCTGCTGTACTTTAAAGGGATTATTTCAGAATTTCATGATATTGATTTAATGGTCTCTGTTCATGATGCTGAACAGGTCCGGACTATTTTATCAGAAATGGGAGAACTTCACCCACCGGCTTCTGCTCCTGATCCAATGTATCGTACAAAGGTATTCATGGAATTCACCATTGATTCTGTTGATATTGATGTTATGGCTGGATTTTCTATTGTAAGCGAAGGGAAGGTTTATGATTGTTCTCTTGACAAAGAACAAATCGTGGAAAGAATGACGCTTGGAACAGAAGTCATTCCTTTGCAATCCCTACAATTATGGTGTAAATACTATCGGCTGATGGGCAGAAGCGAAAAAAGCTGACATGATTGAAAGAATGCTGTAGACTGCAAGATGTGATCTATCCATATCGAAATAAATTTTTTGAAATAAGTAAAGCATAATATACGGAGAAAAAAATATGAACATTCTAGTTGTGATTGATATGCAGAACGATTTTATTGACGGAGCACTTGGCACACCAGAGGCCGAAGCCATTGTTCCAAATGTAGTAGATAAAGTAAAGAATTTTAATGGGCTTGTGCTGGCAACGAGAGATACTCACGGCGAAGATTACCTTCAGACTCAGGAGGGCAGGATGCTTCCTGTAGAGCACTGCATTCGTGGCACCTATGGCTGGGAAATCCGGGAAGAGATTGCAGAGCTTCTGGAATCTCTTCCCATTGATAAGCCAACCTTTGGAAGCGAAACCTTGGGGAAAGTGTTAAAGGAATTTAATAAATCAGAGCCCATCGACAGTATTACACTGGTTGGTCTTTGCACGGATATCTGCGTAATTTCCAACGCCATGCTGCTGAAAGCATTTTTGCCGGAAGTGCCAGTTATTGTGGATTCCCTCTGTTGTGCAGGTGTGACACCAGATAGCCATGAACGGGCTCTGGAGGCTATGAAAGCGTGTCAGGTCGAGGTTGTCTGAGCCAAGGGAATGTAGTATGAAGTACAAAACTACAGAATAAGAAAAATCCCATGTCAAAGAAGCTTTGCATACCTGTTTTTCCCGCTGTAAAAGGCAAATTGCTTTTCATTTGGCAGAAATTTTTATATAATCCAAGTGAGAAAGCAAAACCGATTGGAAGAACAGGAGACAAGCAAATATGAACATTGGAATGCAGATATTAAAAATACGAAAAGAAAAGGGGCTGACCCAGGAGGAATTTGGAAAAATATTTCATGTTACCAGACAGACTGTGTCTAATTGGGAGAATGAAAAGAGCTATCCGGATCTGCAGATTCTCATAGACATCAGCAACCGTTTTGATATTTCTCTCGACATCTTAATAAAGGAAGATGCCAAAATGGTAAAAACCATGGATAAAGAAAGAGTGCTTGGATCATTAAAACGGGAAAAGTCCGTTATTGACTTTTTTACAGGTGCAGGAACTGGAGTTGTAATCACCTGCCTGTTTTCAGCTGATACAATGGCAAGAACAGTTACCATTGTATTAGGCGTGATCATGATCGGAATTGGATGGTATCGCGAAGCAAAATACGACAAAAGATTGTTCAGATATATGAATGATGAAGAACGGTAGGTGGAGAGCATGAAAATCTGGCGTGAACTGTTAGGCTATGTGAAAGTGATTGTCATAGTAGTGGCGATTACTCTGGTTATCAATAATGTTGTTTTGATTAACGCAAAAATCCCTTCGCCCTCCATGGAAAACAACACTTATGGTCAAAGACCGTCTCTTTCGGCTTCCGCCTGGCGTACGGAATTAACCTGAATCTGTTCGGCTATGAAATCTCTGAAAAGTTCAAGGATCCGGAGCGTTTTGATATTGTAATATTTAAATACCCAGATGATGAAAGCCGTCTTTTTTATCAAAAGAGTGATCGGACTGCCGGGAGAGGTAGTGGAAATTAAGGATGGAAGGTTTATATTGATGGTTCTCCCACTCCATTGGATGACTATTCTAATTCATTTCCGACATCTTTTAACCGAATGATTCGAAAGATTCACGTTCATAGTCTGATAGATTTCCTTTTTAAAGTCTCTGAATCATTTTGATGAGAAAAAAGTTGACACATACATTTGTTAAATGGCCTTTTGCTGCAAAAACAAAAATTAAAAAATGACAGTCAATATTTTTTGACAATTCCATCTATACTCATGACTACATATGAATGACAGGATGAATGGGTATACCGGATATAATCTCCATAGACATCATTTCTAAAATTTCCCATAGCATATTTAAGATTTCCTAAACCATTGGTTAGCCTTGTGCCTCAATAGTAAAATCTGTATCCTCGAAACGAATTTCAATACTTCCCAAAAAACAACGTCCATATACCGAATATAATGGTTAAAATGGCTATGATTCCGTATACCACAATTGTTTTTTGTTATACTGAATTTTTAATTTTTCTCCGGTCGCTATCTTTTTCTTATAAAAGAGATAAGAATAGAGAATGCTGATGATTGCAGCTGCCATAATGCTTACAATATACAAAACAAGAGCAGCCATATTTTCCTCAAAAGACCACAAAGCATACACAGAATACCTGATGCCATCCATAGTTTCCCACTGAATCTATGAGTTGCATTCCAGTTTTCTTCATCCTGCAATGTCCATATAACCCGGATTCCTATCGTATTGTTCTGTTTTACCTTTGGCAGATAATTTCCTATAACCATGAACAGTAAGCCTGTTCCATAATACATGAATGCCATAAACAGGTTCTCCATATCTGCTCCGGTATTTACCAATCTGGCAACCATTATAAAAGCAATGTAATAACAGGTATCATCCATATAGCCATCCCTATAACCTTAGGGCTCTGTTGTCTGCTTCTGTTATCATAAAATATGATTGCTACAAATATACAGTGCGTTACTACAAAAAAGTACATTTATCCATTTACCGTGTGTACTCGTAAAACCGACCAGGACTCCTGCAAAAATTACCAGTATAGAGCTGATTAATGAACCTCTATATTTTTTATCATTTCCTTCATCGTCCGATGCTCCTTTCAAATCTGTGATCCACAGCATGACATCTTCCAATACGGAAGTGTTTAATTCATAATAAATAAACTTTCCTTCTCTTTGGTTTCGGATCAAATCAGCTTCCTTCAATATTGCCAGATGTCTTGATATGGATGCTCCCGTTACTGAAAAATGTTCGCATATTTCTCCGGCTGAAAGCCGCCCATTCTTCAATAAGTTCAAAATCTCACGTCGTATTGGATCAGCCAGTGCTTTTAATATCCCTTGGATATATTTTTGTATACCCAAAAATTCATCACCTCCCACTGTTTTGATTAAGAACTGAAAAATGTATATGGTCTTTGTCTGTTTCATAGCAATTATTTCGTAGCTACGAGTATTGGCTATATCGAGAATCTTTTGTTTCACATCATCAGCAATAGAGCCTTTTAGTAGTTGTTTGCGGTATTTGGTTACAAGAACTATATGTACTTTCAGACTGTATTTTCGTCTGTTATGACGATTAGAAGAGGAAAAAGTGTCAGGTCCCTTTTATGCAATGAAATTTCCTCTGGGAGTAGGAAACACTACCAGGCATGATGACATTTATTATGAGCAGAGGAAGATCATTACCAATATTGCAGACAGGGAAAACTGTATTATTGTGGGCAGATGCGCAGATTACACTTTGCAGGATCATGATAATATTTTGAAAATTTATATTTATGCGCCTTATGAAGCGCGAATGCGAAACTGCGTAGATATATCAAAGCCCGTGCATCATACCACAAACATTACGCCGGATATCTGCCGGGAGATTACGAACATATGGATTTCACAATCAACAGCGCCTCCCCTGGGAATCGACCACAGCGCAGAGGTGATCCGTGACATTGTTCTGAAAAAGTTTGGGGATATGATGTAGGGAAAATTTTTGATTGCCTTTACGGAAATCAGGTTTCATGGTATCATAATTTTATTGTTAGAGTGATGGTATCTTGGAACCTTTTTTCTGTAAAAAAGATATTTCCAGAAAGGAGCCTGCATGGGAGAAAGAGTATTTAATATAACTGGTCCGTGTGTTCCGCTTCTTTATACTGGAGAAGAAATACCGTATCAGTTTAATAATCCGAAATTGATCTTGGCACCATGTATGGAATTCTCAAAGAAAAAGGAACAAAAGCTTTGGAGCAATTGAAAACATATCTGTCAATCAAACAGCAGAAAACAGGATATTTGCTTAGTTTTTGTGATAATGTGAAATCTCCGAGAGAAGATAAGAAATTTGAAATGGATGGATATACCATATACGAAACAATAGTAGCGTATAGAGATAAAGCATAAATCGGAGGGCAGTTAATTCTGCTCTCCGATTTTGGATGATAAGAGGTCGATGAGCCATACCAGGAGGATCAGGCCAAGCAGGATGGCGCCGGCTTTTGACCAGGCGTATTGGTTCATGGAAAAGATAAGGGGGGCGCCGATTCCGCCTGCGCCCACAAGGCCAAGGACGGAAGCCTCACGGATGTTCACGTCGAAACGGTAGAGCACAATAGAGGTGAAAACCGGTTTCAGCTGTGGCAGCACACTGTGGCAGATGGCTGGCAAAGGGCGTACACCCATGGCAAGCAGCGCATGGTAGGGACGCATGTCCAGGGCGTCCAGGCTTTCGGTAAAGCGTTTGGTGAGAAGTCCGATGCTGCACACTGCCAGAGTAAGGACTCCGGTAAAAGCCCCAGGGCCTGATACGCGGATGAAAATCAGTCCGTATACCAGAAATGGCACAGACCGGATTCCCATGATCAGCAGATTAAAAAGAAAGCAGACCGGAGCAGGCACAAATCTTCTGGTATTCAAAAAGCCAGCGGAATCGAGAGAACTGCTCGAGTTACTGTTCCAATAAATGCAATGCACACAGTTTCCAAAAGCAGATAAAAAGCCCGTCTTTTCCTGTGGAGAAAAAGAAGCTCCAGTCCGGATGCAGGAATCCGTCCAGCATATTTCTCAAAGTTTGCGTGCTGGTGCGGGAAAAATCCGGCGGGGAAAGAGTTACCGTACAAATAACAAATACAGCGGCAAGAAACAGAACCAGCAGTCTGGCATGTTCTTTTTTATCCTTCGTTCTCCGCGAACCAGCGAAGCCAGATAACGGCTGAAATATTCAATCGCGCACACGGTAAGGAACAGCATGAGGAGAATCATGCCAACCTTGTCGAATTCCAGCCAGGAGATTTTCTCATTAAGCAGCAGACCGATTCCACCGGCACCCCATATCCAAGGATGGAGCTGTGGCGCACATTGGCCTCAAGGAGATAAAGTGCATTGGTGAGAAATCCAGGGGCAATGTCCGGAATAACAGCATGCACATATGCCTGGAAACGGGAAACTCCCATGGAGCAAAGGGCCAGGTAAGGCTTTGGATCAGCTGCGCTGATGTCCTCATAAGTCAGCTTTGTCATAATGGCAAAGGTATACAAGGTAATTGCAAAAAGTACCGGCAAAGGTTCCAAGCCCGAACAAAAAGTGGCAGTCAGCGCCAGAATAAGGGCAGGGAAAGAACGGAGAATCTGAATAAGGATTCGGAGAATCCGCCGTAAAGCTGCCGGAAATTTCAGGTTTGCCGCGGCAAAGGGAGCAGCCGCAATGGCGAAAAACGCTCCCAGTACGGTACCAGTCACAGACATCTGTATGGTATAAAAAGGGGCAGAAGGATTTTTTCGGATATAGGAAAAAATCTGGTGGGATCATGTCTGCCACAAGATCGGTAGATGGCTCCTGCGCTTCCAGAAGGCAGCGAGGTCACAGCCAGTAAACCTGGCAGCCAGGAAAAAAGGCAGAGAAAACCAAGGGGAATTGCCACTCTTTGGAACAGGTGAAGCTTGCGTTTATTCATAGATCACACCTCATTTTTCCTGACTGTGTTTTCTGAGTTGGTGTAAATCTGCTCTGTGATTTCTTCGGTCAGCTCGGTAGTTTTTCCATCAAAAACGATTTTTCCGTCTCTAAGCCCAATGAGCCGCTGGGAAAACTCCCTGGAAAATTCCAGATTATGACTGTTCATCAGAATGGTCACACCTTCTGTCTCATGAATGCTTCTCAGGAGCTCAAGAATCTGCCGCCCAGTCACAGGGTCCAGAGAAGCGACCGGTTCATCTGCCAGCAAAATACCTGGGTGACGCATCAGGGCTCTTGCAATGGCAGCACGCTGTTTCTGACCGCCGGAAAGGTTTTCACTGGCTCCTCTGCCTTGTCAAGAAGTCCTACCCGGTCCAGAAGCTGCAGAGCTTCCGCTCCGCGATTTTTTCCATAAAGCCCCAGCACACCGGAGAAAAAATCCAAGGTCCGGAAGGCTGGCGGTGAGCACATTTTCCAGGCAGGTGGAATTCTCCACAAGACAAAAATCCTGATAAATGGTAGCAATGGATGTTTGAAGGCGGCGCTTTTTGCCTGCCGTGCAGAGATTGGAAGGATTCCATCCAGAAGAATCTGTCCGCTGGTGCAGGGGAGCATTCCGTTTAAAATACGGAACAAAGTGGTTTTACCTGCCCCGGAAGGTCCGATCACAGAGACAAATTCCCCTGTGAGACTGCGAAAGTTACATCTGCAAGTGCCATTGTATGATTAAATTCCTTTTTACATGCTGAATTTGTAAATTCATAAATGAAAATGACCTCATTTTATAACAAAAATGACTGCCGAGGCAAACGCACTGAAAGGCTCTGACCCGGCAGTTATGATTTTCAAAAATTCTATTTATTATTCCATAGATTTCAGCAGCTCCTGGGCCTCACGCTCTCCGTCATAGTTCGCGTCATCGCCCCACTCATAGCCAATCTGGCTGAATACGCTGATAATATCTTTTCCCTCGTCTGTGTTTGCAATCTCAATGAAAGAATCCCCAAGTGCCTGGCGGAAATCCTCATCCTGCATTACATCAGAGGTTTTGCTGTATGCGATCATATCGTTATAAATCTTGTCCGTAACGCCGATTACGCCCGTCTGATTCACCATTTCATCGGTGCCGCCGAAGGTTTCCTGCCATTCTGGAGCATATTTGGTACGGATGTGTCCGAAGGAAACCATGACATCGGCCTGTCCGGATGCAAGGCGTGCCAGAGAAGTGGTGTAGGAATCAGACTCCACAGCATTTGCAAGATCGCTGATGCCTTTTTCCATATTTCTCATTCAGCCATAAGCTTGGGTAAATGTAGCCGGAAGCAGAGGTCGGTCCCATCACTGCCCATGTGGCATCATTTAAAT
>VOFC01004005.1_pt1 | contig 24794 bp, 39 predicted proteins | sample 5384161 | NCBI WGS metagenome assembly VOFC01 (sample SAMN12384722, study PRJNA508395) | human gut metagenome | isolation source: healthy gut B | host: Homo sapiens | reverse complement strand
CCCGAACCGAATCTCCGCAATGTATTCTTTTTCTTTATCAACAAGATAGTCAAACAGGCGGGTTGCCCTGCCTATGCAGATGGGTAAAACGCCCGCCGCAGCAGGGTCAAGCTGTTCCCGTATGTCCGACGCGCCGTTCGCCGAAGATTCTGCGTATATCCACCACGACATCGCTCGATGTCATTCCCGGCGGTTTCAGAACGCTGACTACTCCTTCAAATTGCATTGTTAATCAATAATTCCTTTGTTGTTCTGTTGAAAAGCATCATTGCTTTTTCATTCGGGCGTTAATGCGTATCGGGAGAAGAATCGTGTTTCTCATCCTTTTCAGCTCTGCAATTGCCGCCTCTGTCGCGCTCGCAACAACGGTTGAAAGGGCAGCCATGCCGTGTATCCGGCCGCTTTCTTTCATGCCCACCGCCGCCGAATTTGTTTTGCAATACGGCAAACGTCCCCGACATCCTTGCTACGAAGGCTGACTTTAAAACTTCCGTCCGCGCCTTCACGGATAAAAATTGCGATTTTAACGCTGTCGATATCACGAACACAGTCAACAATGCCTTCGCAATCCTCGTTTGTTGCATCAAAGCTCAGCATTTGAGCTTTGTAAAGCACGCCTATGCCGATTCTGCCTTCATCCTCAAGACGGATCCTTGATGTCACAAAGCCCTGAACCCTTGTTTTCGTGTACGGCACCGTTCGGTAAATCAGTCGGTTGACCTCCGAAACATCAACAAGTTTCTTTTCAATGAAATCGGCAATTATCCGCAAAGCATTCGGTTGTGTTGCTGTATGAAAGGTTGCCCGTGTCGGTGACTATTCCGGTATAAAGGCAAATTGCGGATCGCTTATCGATTGCAACACCGAACATGCCGTAAAGCTCATAAACAATCTCCGCCGTTGCCGCCGCATCCGAAACAACAAGGTTCACTTCGGCATAATGCGGGTTCGTAACATGATGGTCAACATGCCTCTGCCTGCGCGGCATCGAACAAACGCACAGCACGGCCGAAACGCGGCTTGTCCGCACAATCAACGGCAATGACGGCAATAGCCCTCGGCATCCTCGGCATTTTGACGGTTTCCGATTCCGGCAGGAATCCGTAAATCTTCGGAACGGGGTTCGAGCAAACGACCTCTGCGGTTTTTCCGAGAGCGTTCAGCAGCAGTTTCAGCGCGAGTGCCGAACCCAGGGTGTCTCCGTCCGGGGAAAAGACGCATATCAACGCCTGCGCTTTCCGCATTTGCGGCAGCAACGCTGTCAGGACGAACATTAAAGCCTACTATAATTGCATTTGAAGCCTCGGCAAGCATTACATCGGACTCGTTGATTGCACCTACACCGCCGTGAATTACATTTACTCTTACCTCGTCATTAGAGAGTTTTTCGAGCGACTGCTTTACAGCCTCAACAGAACCCTGTACATCGGCTTTTACGATAATCTGTAATTCCTTAACCTCGCCTAACTTCATCTGGTCAAAGAGGTTGTCGAGTGTAACCTTTGTCTGTGCCTTGAACTGCTCCTCTTTCTGAGATGCCTTTCTCTGCTCAACAAGCTCTCTTGCAAGTTTTTCATCAGAAACAGCGTTGAATATATCACCGCCCTGCGGAACTTCTGCAAGACCTGTAATTTCAACAGGAACCGAAGGGCCTGCCTCTTTTACTCTCTCGCCCTTATCGTTTACCATTACTCTTACTCTGCCTACGCAAGTACCTGCAATTACGATGTCACCCTGATGAAGTGTACCGTTCTGTACAAGTACAGTAGCAATAGGACCTCTGCCCTTATCAAGACGAGCCTCAATAACAGTACCTTTTGCGGCTCTGTCAGGGTTAGCCTTAAGCTCTTTCATTTCTGCAATAAGTGTTACCATTTCGAGGAGGTCGTCAAGACCCTCTTTGGTTTTTGCAGATACAGGAATACAAGGTGTGTCGCCGCCCCACTCCTCAGGAACGAGCTCATACTCTGTGAGCTGCTGCTTAACATTCTCCGGATTTGCGCCGACCTTATCCATTTTATTGATAGCAACAATTACAGATACGCCTGCGGCTTTAGCATGGTTGATAGCCTCTACTGTCTGCGGCATAATACCGTCATCGGCAGCTACAACGAGGATAGCAATATCAGTAACCTGTGCGCCTCTTGCTCTCATAGTTGTGAAAGCCTCGTGACCCTGCGCTCGCCCTGCGGTCTGTCGCCGCGTGCGTTCCTGTCGGCGAGGCCTGTCGCCCTGCGGCCTGTCACCGCGTGCGTTCCCTGTCGGAGGCCTGTCGCCCTGCGGTCTGTCACCGCGTGCGTTCCTGTCGTAAGGAGGCCTGTCGCCCTGCGGTCTGTCACCGCGTGAATTTCTGTCGTAAGAAGGCCTGTCGCCCTGCGGTCTGTCACCGCGTGAATTTCTGTCGTAGGAAGGCCTGTCGCCCTGCGGTCTGTCGCTGCGGGAATTTCTGTCGTAGGAAGGCCTGTCGCCGCGGCGGCCGTCGTTCGTTCTTTGCGGACTGCGGCTTCTGTCGGAATTCCTTCCGTTTTTCGGGAGACTCGTTCTTCTTTGGGCTGCTCTGCATTTTCGGTTCGTTCCAAACACGTTCGGAAGAGTCGGGCTTTGCGGAAATTTCGGTTTTTCCGCTGTATTCTTAGCTTTTGCAGCCTGTTCGCTGTTTTGTTTTGTTTCTTTGTTTGCTCCGGGCATTTCTGTGTTGTTTTTATCCTTTGTTTCTTGCTCGTCATTGACACTGTCTGCGACCTTGTCAGCAACGTTATTCCGAACCGGTTCTGCCTTTTCGGGCTTATGTTCGGCGGGCTTATCCACGTTTTGTTCCTGTTCCCGTTCCGCCGCCTTTTTCGGGTTTGTTTTCTTCGGGCTTCGGCGCGGGCTGCACCGGCTTTGCTCGGGCGGTTCGGTTTGCGCGCCCTTCTTCGGGCTTCCTGTCCGCATTTTCGGGTCTCGGTTCACCCTGTACCTTTTCCGCCTCCGCCTTTGGTGCTTTTTCGGTGCCTGCATCAGCGGCATTTCCCCACTGTGGGAATTCCCGCCGCGGGAATTCCTGCTGCGGCATTTCCCTCTGCGGAATCGCGATCGCTGACGTAAACGCCGCGCTGCTCGTCCGAATTGAGGTATTCAATCAAACGTTCAGCCTTTTCTTTTTCTCTGCGTTCCCGCCTCTGCGGCGCGCTCCTTGCTGATAAGTTTGCTTTCATGGCGTTTTGCCGCTTGGAGAGATTGCCGATGTCTGTTTTGAGGACGCTCGTTTTATCCAGCAATTCCTGTGCTGCGGCTTGGATCCTTTTTGCGTTGTTTAATAATTCAGCCTTTGTCATCGGTCATTGCCTCCGTAAAGTTCAGTCATTGCTTCATTGTTTTGTTGGAATTTTTAATTATCATTGCCGAAAAACCCTTTCGTCCGTCACGGCGGCAAACCATTCTGGCAGGTTTTTCCGATCGCGCTGCCCATTGCACGGATTCTTATCATCAGCGGAATGTTTCTGAAGCTGCACGCATCCCGCCATTGTTTTTTGTGTTTTTCGGACGCGCTCATCGAGCATAACAAGCTTGCCGTTCCGATCTGACGGCTTTTCAACCGAAAAATCTCCGGGAAGCAATTTGCCCCGCTTTCATCGCCAAACCGATTGAATTGTTGAGTTTTTGCGTCGGTTAGTCAAAGCAGCTCACCCCCTCTTTGTTCGCGGATGAGTTCGGCGAATCGGGCACCGCTTCGCGCTTTTTCTTCCGCCGAATTTTGCGGTTCGGTTTTGAATGTTCAACCTGCGCCGCAAGCCTGTCAAAGACTTCGGGTTCGATTTTTTGAGAAATGCCCTTTCAAGCGCACGTGTTTAACGGCTTTTTAAGGCATTCTTCCGTTGGGCATACATACGCACCGCGTCCCGCAGCTTTTCCTGTTAAGTCAACGGAAATCTGCCCGTCTTTGCTGCACACAACGCGCACGAGTTCTCTTTTGGGCCGCATCTCACGGCAGCCGACGCACATGCGCAGAGGGATTTTCTTTTGCAATTCCGCAACCTCCGTACCGAAGTCCGTTCCGATTCACCAAGAACCTCGGTTAAAATTTAAATCATGTTTGAAATTTTGTTTCGGTGAAAATCAGATGTTCTGCCCGCCGAAATCATCAAAATTCATCGGAGCACCGTTGAACCCCCTGCTCTCCGAATGCCTCGTCATCATTGAACATATCGTTTCCGCTTTCGCTGCCGGGAACGCCGTCAACGGAACCCATCTCAAGTTCCATATCCGCTTCAGCCTGGGAATGACTCTTGATATCTATCTTCCAGCCTGTGAGCTTTGCGGCAAGCCTTGCGTTCTGTCCTTCCTTGCCGATTGCAAGTGAAAGCTGGTTGTCCGGCACAATCACCTTCGCGGCCTTTTCGGATTCGTTGATGTAAACCATGATCACCTTCGCCGGACTCAGTGCCTTTGCGATATAAACCGCAAATGTCGGGATCCCACTGATGATGTCCATTTTTCGTTATGGAGCTCGTTGACGATATTTTCGACCCTTTGCCGCGTTGTCCGACGCATGCACCGACGGCATCAACCTGGGGGTCAAAGCTTGCAACCGCGATCTTGGTGCGCTGTCCGGCCTCACGCGCAACAGACTTTATCTGCACGACCCCGCTCTGAATTTCCGGGTACTTCAAGCTCAAACAGCCGCTTTACAAGGCCGGGATGCGTCCTTGAAAACGATAATCTGCCGGGCCTTTCGTGTCGCGCTGTATTTTCAGAACATAAACCTTGATGTGGTCATTCGGCGCATAGTTTTCGCCGACGATAACCTCATTGAACGAATTATGCCGTCGGTTTTGCCGAGTTCAACATAAACACCGTTCTTTTCGACGCACTGAACGATTGCTGTCAGAACTTCGTATTCTTTGTCGGAATATTCCTCAAAGATTGCGCCCTGTTCCCGCTTCGCGAATGCGCGCATAACGACCTGCTTTGCAGTCTGCGCCGCGATTCTGCCGAAATTTTTGTGTCCGCTTCTTCCTCGAGAACATCGCCGATTTCATAAAGCGGATTTATCTGCTTTGCTTTTTCAATTGAAATTTCCGTAAAGGGGTTTTCAACCTGTTCAACAACGGTTTTGGAAGCCCAGATTTCGATTGCACCTGTTTCGCGATCCAGATTCGCACGGACGTTGCAGCTCACATTGTAGTTCTTTTTATAGGGCACTTTGCAAGTGCGGATTCGATAGCATCCGCAAAAGGATATCAACGGAAATCCGCGCTGTTTGCTGATTACGTTAAGCGCACTGATAAGCTCGGCATTGTTCTTCATTATATTTATACTCCTTAGAAATCACAAATATTTTCGGTTTAAAATATTAATTTTTGAACCCGCAGACCCGGGAATGTTTAAAAATCTATGTGCGGACGCACGAGTGCCTGCCTGCGCCCAACGGTGACCGTTTCCGAAGCTTCGCCGGGCTTTCGCGGCAATGTGCGAAGCGTAAATGATTCCGCATCAAACGAAACAAGCTCTCCGCAGAACTCCTTTTTTGCCTTTCAGCGGCGCATAAAGCTTCACGTCGATCGTTTTGCCGATGCTGCGCTGAAAATCTTTGTCTTTTTTCAGCGGGCGATCTATACCGACGGAGCTGACCGAAAGATAGTATGCCTGTTCAATCGGATCCGCTTCATCAAGAATCGGATCAACAGCATGTCTTTACTGTCGATATAGAGGGTGAGAACCCAATTGTCGTATTCCTTTTGATATTCAACATCATAGAGCTCATAGCCCAATTCACGAACTTTTTGATTCCGTGAGTTCAAAAATCCTGTCTGTCAGCTTCAACCGCAATTCCTCCGAAACGCAATGCATGCGCAAGGTTTTTCAAAATTAAAGAGCGGGTTTTGCCCACTCTTAAATGCACGAATACCTCATGCCGCTCATCCGAAATGATGCATTTGAACACAATTTCAAGGCTTAAATGCATCAAAAAACTCATTACTGAGGTAAGCATACCATACTTTGCCTCAAAAAGCAATAGCTTTCCGAAAAAACATTGCATATATTGCGGAATTTTCCGAATATCGCGCGGTTCGGATGTTCCTGCCGTCCGTGCGGCGCCCCCCGTCAGAACATTGAGACCTGATCGCTGTCCGGCAAGTCGTCAAGGCAGCCGAGGGCATCCAACTTTTCCATCACGGCAGAATTTGCATGTGTACGCTTCACAAACTCCTCGCGGGAAATGAATTGTCCTCCCTCCGCACCTTTTCAATCAGCAGAGCGGCGTTATCGCCCAAGCCGGCAATGGCATTGAACGGCGGGCGAAGCTTGCCGTCCTCAACAGTGAAACGCGTTGCTTTCGATTTGTAAATATCTATCGGGAGCAGTTCGATTCCGCGCAGATTCATTTCATAGACCATTTCCAAGGATAACTATCTGTTCCTCGTCCTTTGTTTCAAGTTTATCCTTTGCCTTAAGCTCTTCAAGATTGCCGAGTACGCGTTCCGCGCCGCCGAGGCACTGTTCAATATCAAATTTATCCGCACGAACCGTGAAATAAACCGCATAGAACGCAAGCGGGTAATGCACCTTATAATATGCTACGCGGAAAGACATCATAACATACGCCGCTGCATGAGCGCGCGGGAACATATACTTGATTTTTTGCAGCTGTCGATATACCACTGCGGAATATTGTTCTCGTGCATTGCATCCTCCATCTCGGGCTTAAGTCCCTTGCCTTTTCGGACGCTCTCCATCGTTTTAAACGACAGCGAGGGTTCTCCGCCGTGTGCAATGATAGTTCATAATATCGTCGCGTGTGCATATAACCTCCATCAGCGTTGCGGTGCCGTCCCGCACAAGATCCTGCGCATTATTAAGCCACACATCCGTGCCGTGGGAAAGTCCGGCGATACGAACAAGCTCTTCCATTGTTGTCGGACGCGTATCCATCAGCATTCCGCGAACAAAGTTCGTTCCGAATTCGGGAATGCCGAGGCTGCCGACATCGCATTTCAGCTCCTTAAGGGATATTCCGAGTGCCTCATCCGATTTAAAGATTGACATTGTTTTTTCATCGTGCAGCGGAATACTCTTCGGATCTACGCCCGTTATATCCTGAAGCATTCGCAGCGTTGTCGGGTCATCATGTCCGAGAATGTCAAAGTTTGACAAGTTTGTCGTCCAATGCATGGAAGTCAAAGTGTGTTGTTATGCTTTCCGCATCGATTTTTTCCGCCGGATGCTGCACGGGACAAAGTCAAAAAATCTCCAAATCTTCCGGTACGATTACAATGCCGCCCGGATGCTGCCCCGTTGTTCGGCGCGTGCCGACGCAACCCATTGCAAGACGGTTTTTTTCCGCTTCGGAAAGGTTCAGCCCGTATTCCTCGCAATAGTGCAGCACATAACCGTATGCGGTTTTATCTTTTAACGCCCGAAATCGTGCCCGCGCGGAAGGCATGACCTTCACCGAACATGACCTCCGTAAACTTGTGCGCAACGGGCTGATATTCGCCCGAAAAGTTAAGATCGATATCCGGAGTTTTATCACCCTTTTGAAACCAAGGAAAGTTTCAAACGGAATTTCATACCCTTCCCGTCGCAGCGGAGTTCCGCAGTTCGGGCAATCTTTCGGCGGAAGGTCGATCCCGCAGCGTGAGTCATCGCCTACATCGGGAAATTCGCTGTATTTGCAATTCGGGCAGCGATAATGCGCGGGGAGCGCGTTTACCTCGGTTATCCCTGCAAGGTGTGCAACAAAGGACGAACCGACCGAACGCCTTGAACCGACAAGATAGCCGTCGCTGAGGGATTTTGAAACGAGTTTCTGCGCAACCATATAGAGTGATGAGTAACCGTTGCCGATGATTGAGTTCAATTCCTTATCGAGTCTTTTTTGTGACGATTTCCGGCAGCGGATCCCCGTAAAGCTCGTGTGCAGTGTTCAGGGCAAGGCCCTTAAGTTCATCCGCCGCGCCCGGAAGTTCCGGCGAGTAAGTTTGTTTTTCGTCCAAAAACGGGCGGAGCTGAGAACACATATCGGCAATCAAATTTGTATTCTTAACAACAACTTCAAACGCCTTATCACTGCCGAGATATTGAAAACTCCGCAAGCATATCTTCCGTTGTTCTGAAATAAAGAGGCGGCTGAATCGCTGCGTCTTTGAAATTCTGAGAGCACATCAGTATTGCGCGGAAAAATCGAATCCTCCGGTTCAATAAAATGAACGTCTCCCGTTGCAACAACGGGTTTGTTCAGTTTTTCGCCGAGTGCAACAATACGGCGGTTGAAATCGCGAAGCTCTTCATCATCTTTTGCAAGACCCTCACGCACAAGGAAAGCGTTATTTCCGATCGGCTGAATTTCAAGGTAGTCGTACCACGAAGCTATCTTCAGCAATTCCTCCTCGCTTTTTCCGTCCACCATTGCACGGAAAAGCTCACCGGCCTCACATGCCGTGCCGATTATAATACCCTCGCGGTGCAGGTTGAGAAGACTGCGCGGAATACGCGGTGTCTTATAAAAATGGTCAAGGTTTGAATACGAAACCAATTTATACAGATTCTTAAGTCCGGGCTGCGTTGCCGCAAGCAGCACTATGTGGTTCGTTTTCTGCTTGTGAAGATTTTTTATCGTGCAGTCAATCAGCGGAACCGTCGAAACATTCAGCTCACGGCATTTGCTCAGCAAATCGGCCGTGTTTTTTGCTGTCCATTCCGCTGCCGCACCCGCATTCAGCTCCGGAAGCTGTCTTTCCTCCGCCTTTAAGTCACGGCGGAGATACTGCATCAGCATTGAGCCCGAAACGCAGCTTTTGCTGAGCTCGAGTTCCTTTCCGTGCCCTGCCGCGGCAGTCAGTTCATGCAGCAGATCAAGCTGTTCCGGGCAATGCAGAACAAGCGCCGCTCCTCCCGCAAAATCCGAAAGCATATTCACCGCTTCGGAAAGCAGAGGTGCACCGTCAATATCATCATCCGTGTAACCCGTCAGCTTTGCAATGCGCGGAAGCTGAGGGACGCCGGGGTTCACCGGAGTTCTGAATGTTGAAATAACGTGCCCGAACGAATCGAACTTCACTGCGCCGATATCGAACACGCGCCCGTGAATGCCGCTTCCTGAAATATGTCACCGCCACGGCACAATACTCCCTTTCAAGCGGAACAAGTTCGCAATCGGGAAGCAGATAGCCTTCGCAGCCGAATATAACCTTTATATTGTTCTTTTGGCGGCTTTTTGGCCTCCGGGAAAGAGTGCACAACGCCGTGATCGGTTATTGCAATTGCCGTATGCCCCCATTTTGCGGCAAGCTCAACAACTTTGTCCAGATCCGCCGTTGCATCCATTGCGGACATTCTTGTGTGAAGGTGCAGCTCAACACGCTTTTCGGCCGATACATCAGTTCTGCGTTCGACGGGATAACGGTTTTATATCGTCCGCAAAATACAGTAATCACGGGCATAATTATCGTACCTGAACCAGCCGCGCACCATCAGTGCCGCGCCCTCCTCCTTGCTTTTTCAAGCAGCTGTGAAGTTCGCGCCTTTGCTGCTTCATCGGGAAATAGCTTTACCGCAACGGAAGTTTGTGAGGTCGGTTATAAAAAACCGTGATTATAACCGTTCCGCGCTTTGGCGAAACAAATGTTTCAATGCTCAGTATTGTTCCTTTTACAGTGACGCGCCCGGATTTATCGTCCAGATCCGCCATGCGCTGAACTTCGGGTTTGAGAATTTCTTTTCCGTAAACAATATCGCCGGGAGAAAGCTTTTTAATGTTCTTGCGCTGCGTTTTGACGGTTTTTTCAAAGCTGCCGCACTGCCCCAATCGCGCTTTACGACCGGTTCGGCAAGATCGATTCCGTCATCCGCATTTGCATCGGCAACAATGCGCAGCGGCGTATTCCAACCGTAACTGTGCGCAACAAATGCGCGGAAATCACCTGCCGCCGCCTGAGACACTGCGCGCGTGTACCGTTCCGGAACAAAGAATACATATTCGCCTCCGTGCCTTTCGACGCGGGAACGGCGCAATATCGGTTCAAGCTGCGGTGCAGTTTCACACCAAAGATCCAGAAGCAGCAGTTCGGGTTCACCGTCTCCGCCGACAAGCCGCGCAACAACCTCGGAATAGTCAAAGCTGCATTTGACCGTTTGATATTGAAGCTCCGCCTGTATGTTTTTTCCAGCTCCTCCGTTTCGGCAGGCAGCAGCAGGCGCGCACACTCGACATCAACACTGATTTCGCCCGTTTTTTGCTGCGCACGGCAGACTTTATTGAAACCGTCCCGTTTGCAAGATACTCAACGGCAAGGTTCTTTTTTGAGTGTCCGCCGTTCTTTTTGCTTCTCTGCTGAATTTTCTTTTTGATTTTTTGCACGCACGGAATCGGGCTGCCTGCACTCATCGATGCCGGATTCCCCTGTACCCGAGTACGAATAATACCCCCGTCCGGCGGATCATCCCTCCACGGAACATCAGCCGTCATTTCGGAGAAATTGTCAGCCGGCGGAAGATCGTCCAACGGAACATCAGCCGGCGCAGCCGAGCCGGTGTTCCGCCGTACTCATTTATGTTTTCGTACATATTCAATTCTTCCATACTGCTTTTGTTCATTTTCAACATGGCTTTCTCAACAGTGAAAGCTTCCTTCCGTTTTTCGGGTTGGCTTAATTAAGCAAAATCATTATCAATTGCAAAGCCGCGAAAGCCGCGATCGAGTCATTTTTGCTTTGATTCGGTTTGCTGATCAGTTCAAAGATTCAAGGCACGAATCAAGAATCATATCATGTCATTTCATTTCCGTTTCATCATTTCCGATGTATCTGCGATGAACCTGTCCACCACTTGCGGCAGCTTATCCGAATAGATTATTTCGCCCTTTTTAAACACAACTGCGTTCACCGAACCGAACGCAATGCCTATATCAGCTTCACGCGCTTCGCCCGGGCCGTTTACCGCGCAGCCCATAACGGCGATTTTCATTGCATTGCCCGTATCTTCGGCAGCGCAGCGCGAACCTTTTGACTATTTCTTCAAGGTGTTAACGCGGGTGCGCCCGCAAGTCGGCAGCTCACAACATCCGCCCCGTCCTTACGCAGGCCGACAGCGCGAAGTATCTTCTTTGCTGCCTCAACTTCCTGCAAAACTCCTCCGGTCATCGAAACGCGCACCGTATCACCGATGCCGTCAATAAGCAGGCTGCCGATTCCGATTGCGGATTTCAGCAATGCGGTCTCGCCCATGCCCGCCTCCGTAACACCGATATGGAGCGGATACGGCATATTTTTGCGATGCCAGGCGATAGGCGCGTACAGTCGTTACCGGATCCGACGCTTTAAGCGAAACAACAATATCGCTGAAGCCGCAGTTTTCAAGCAGTTCCGCGTGACGCTGTGCGCTTTCAACCATTGCTTCCGCGCATACTCCGTATTTTTTTGCAAAAAGTTCTTTTTCAAGCGAACCGCCGTTCACTCCGATACGTATCGGAACTCCGTATGCCGAGGCGCATTCCGCAAGCTTCCGCACGCCCGCTTCCGAGCCGATGTTTCCCGGATTGATGCGGACTTTGGCAACACCCGCCTTGATTGCACCTATGGCAAGTCTGTAATCAAAATGGATATCCGCTACGAGCGGAATATGTATTTTTGATATTATTTGCGGCAATACTTCAACGCAGCGTTCATCATAAACCGAGGAACGGACGATTTCGCACCCAGCATTCTCAAGCTCCAGAATCTGTTTCACCGTTGCTTCAGCATTGCGCGTATCCGTGTTTGTCATGGACTGAATCGAAATCGGTGCACCGCCGCCAATGCGGACTCCGCCGACATTCACCTGTATTCTACTCATATTCAAACCGCTTCGTGCCCGTTTATTTCTTCCGTTTCGAGTAAACCGTCCGAAGCTGCCTCCAAACTTTTTATTGCCCCGTTTGCCGTTTTCGGCATCGTGCGCACGGCAGGGATAAAGCAGGACAAAACAGGATAAATATTGAAACTTTCCCGTTCCGCCTGCACGTGTTTACCTGATATCAATAATATGACTGCAATCCCCACTCATGCGGGGGTTTTGCTCATTGCAGCATGACCGACGGAAATTCCGATCATGAATTCGCGTTCCACTTCTATACCGAGCAGTTTCTTATATTTTGCCGCATTCGGGCCTTCAAAAGCGAGCCTCGGCAGCCCGAGTATGACGGAATCCAAGCCGATGCTTTTTGCGGCAAGCGCAATATTCTGCACCGCTATACCCGCATCAACCCCAGAAAATTTTGCCGGATGAGCAAAAATACCTACAAAAAAAGAGGTGCATCGTACATAATTTTGCCGCCGCGCTGTTTGATTCTTTCGGCAAAAGCAGCATCGCCGCCGGCGCACGCCGCCTCCACAACGCCCGCTTCAAGCTCTGCAATGATTTCCGCATTCGTAACGAACACAAACCGCTGATCCTGTGCGTTCATTGCCGTCGGTGCACTGAGCGCGGCATTTTGAAGCAGAGAAATCTGCTCTTGGGTAAGTTTTTTCGTCCGTGTAGGGCGCGAATGCTGCTGCGTTCAAGCATCGTTTTGATAACATCGTTTACATGTACCTTTGAATTATCGTTCATTTTCTGCCTCCGATTTAATGTAATCATTTCAGTATCGTTTTACCGCTCACGGCGCACTGCCGCGCTCCAAGTATAATTCAATTTAAAAAAATTAGCAACCTTTCGCAGTGAATAAATTGAAAAATTTGCCGCAGCCTCTTCTGCGCATGAGCTTCGCATCCCGTGAACAAACTAATAAGGCAACAGCTTCGGCTTTTCGGCTGTTCAAAAAAGCAGGAGGTACGCAAAATGAAAGCTATCGGTTTTGTCTCCGGAATGGCGCTCGGCATGGCAGCGGCGGTTGCTGCCGTTTCAGCGGTTTATCCCGACATTCCCAAGCGTGCAAAGCGCGACACGAAGCATATCTGGCGCAGCATGATGAGCAAGCATTGATCCCGCCCGCACAAGCTGTTACAAATCAGCACTTTTGAAGCGGTGCATTTCTTCATGCATATTCATGCACAAAAGCCGCAGTCGTTAAACCGCGGCTTTTTGTTTTATGTTATTTTGTTTACACTCCGCCCGAATCTGCGGAGCTGTCAAGAATTCGCTCGGTGAAAAGCTCAGCCTGCGATTTCCTCGGGATAAACGCTGACGCACTTGCGGCCGCCGTGCTTGGTTTCAAAGCGAAGAATGCCGTCAACCTTTGCAAACAGCGTATCGTCCTTACCGATGCCGACGTTATTGCCGGATGGAAATGTGTGCCGCGCTGCCTTACGAGGATGTTGCCCGCAAGAACGAACTGACCGTCCGCACGCTTGGGTCCCAAACGCTTGATTCACTTTCACGACCGTTACGGGAGCTGCCGACGCCCTTCTTATGTGCGAAAAAGCTGCAAATTGATCCTGAACATAGTTAAACCTCCCTCTCTGTCAGTTTAAGATAATCACTATATCTTGTTCAACGGAACGAAGTCCCAAAAGCATCGTTCCAAGTATAAGCTGCCTGCTGCAATTTTTGAACCTTTAACGGTTTTTTCTGTCATCAGATAGAGCCCTCCGTCTTTTCAATCTCCAGTGCGGCCGGGCAGCGGAACCTTTAACGTTCCGAAATGGCGCCCATTGCGGCGGTCTGCGTGATTGCCGAAACCGCTGCACAAACAATATCTTCTCCGCATTCGGCATAACCCGTATGTCCGTGTGCATCAAAGCCTATCGGTTTGCCGTCCTTCAAAAAACGGTTATCTCGGTCATGCAATTACCTCTCAGCCGATGGAAAGGATCTTGACCTTGGTGTAGGGGACGATGACCCTGTTTCTGCGATAATCCTTTTGGGCTTATACTTGAAAAACAACGACCTTTTTTCTTGCCGTGTTCGAGAACCTCTGCCTTTGCAGAAACGCCCTTAACAACGGGGGTGCCGATCTGAACGTTTTCGCCGTCAGCCATCATCAGTACGTCGAAATTGACGTTTGCACCGATCTGCTCATCGAGCTTTTTCGACCATGATCTCGCTGCCAACCTCAACCTTTGTACTGCTTACCGCCGGTTACGATGATTGCGTACATTATAATAGTTCCTCCTCTTACCAGTCTCGCCCTTCCGGTGAATGCCTTCGCATCACTTTTGAACCGTTTCGAGCGGCTCAATGAGTAATGTTATCATATTCAGCGTGCATTGTCAAGCATTTTTTGCCGTCACGGCTGTATATTTTCGCCAAAACACTTCCCTTTCCGCGCGTTCTGCCGTATAATCGGCATATGGAGTTCAAATATTTCAAAAAACATGCTTGTTGTCAGCGGCGTGAAACCGTTTGATCTTGAAAAATGCTGCACCTGCGGGCAGTTCCGTTGGGTCAAAAACCCCGTGCACATGCAGGCGGGTTTGTTTGACGAATGCGGTCTGCCTGATGCCGAAGCTTCCCTTGCGTTCGCCGGCGTAATTCGCGGGCGCGCCGTGCTTGTTATGCAATCCGACGATTCGCTTATTGTCACCCGTGCGCAAAGGGCGAAGCACAGCTTTTTATCGATTATTTTGACCTTAAACGCGATTATTCCGCCGTTGAAGCCGCGCTTGCAGCCGACGAAAGCTTCGGGTATGCCTTCCCGGTTCGTCGGGCATTCGCGTTTTTAACCAGGAACCGTTTGAAGCGCTGATCTCGTTCATAATATCTGCAAACAACAATATCAAGCGTATATCGGGTATTATTGACAGGCTCTGTTCCCTTGCGGGGAAAAGCTGCCGGTGCGGTACTTTTTTCCGATTGCGCAGCCGCCGATTGCGATTTTGGTAAAAACAGTGAAGTTTTTGCTTTTTCCGACGCCGGAACGCATTGCCGCACTTTCCGAAGATGAATTGAAGCAAATCGGTGCAGGTTACCGCGCTCCGTATATAATCAAATCCGCCAAACGCATTGCCGACGGTTATGATCTTGAAAGCTGCGGTCGCTTCCGACAGCCGAAGCACGAAAGGAACTTTTGACATTTCCCGGTGTCGGCCCGAAGGTTGCGGACTGCATTTTTTGTTTTCCTCGGACACGCGGATGCTTTCCCCTGTTGATGTATGGATTGAGCGTGCAATGACCGAACTGTATTTTTCCGACTCATCGACCGCCGACACCCCGGCCGCCCGCCCTGCGCCTGCAAAATCAGAAATTCAGGCCGCCGCACGCAGCATCGGCAAGCTTTCCGGAATCGTTCAGCAATACATCTTTTTCTATGCACGAAATCAAAAACTCGGCACATAAAGCATCCCGTCCGAAATGCCCGAATGCCGAGTTAAATACCGTTTTAAAAAACGACAACACTGAGCGTTTGCTCTTATCCTCTGCCCGCCGCCGCAAAAAACATTTGCATTGTGTTCAACATCGGGCAAGCTGCCCACATGGGACAGACTGCCTTCAAAGAACAGGCATACATGCCCTTCCATGCCGTTATCCGCCACGGAATCGCTGCCGTGCGGATAGCATTGAATTGAGGCAGCGACTGCCGTTTCTCCGAACATCACAACAACGGGACGTTTAAGAAAGTTATACTCGCTTCCGCAGATATAGTTGAAAGCTTCAAGTTCCGACTCGGAAGCCAACTCCGCCTCGGCATGGTTTTCCCCGCCTGTGAACACGAGCTTGAATTCCTTGCCCGTGTTGCAGTCAATAACCGTATACTCCTCGTTGACATTCAATTTCTGTTTTACGGCGTTCCAGCTTTGAACCTCGCCTTTAACTTTTAATGTATCCGCAATCGGCCCGCGCGGCAGATGAACCGAATCCGGAATGCGAAATTTCGGCGCACTCGGCGCAAACAGTTCAAGCATGGACTGCTCCCCCATTCTTCCGTCAACGCCAAGCCTTTCACCGTAGGCAACACAGCGGGTTTGAAATTCCTCAACCGCTTTTACTGTCATTGCCCTGTAAACCCCGGTCGGCTTAAACCAAAGGTAGCCCAGCTCGCGCAGGCGGATCTGTATCCGCACAACCGTTTCGCCCGCCGAATTTTCGGAATAGATCTCCGTCTGTGTCCGCGGTTCCGCATATGCGGAAAAAAGGCTTAATGCAAGCAGCATTGCCGCAAGAACCGCCGCTGTAATTCGTTTTGTTTTTCTCATAATATTCAATCCTTCCGGAATGTTTGGTTTTTGTGCTGCTTTCGCCGCATTCGCCGGCTTTTGAAAGCTTCTGTCAACAGTATACCACAAGTGTTCGGCATGAACAACCGCAAAATCCCTTTTCCTTCTTTTTTTCAAAACCGATATTGATTAACCCAAAAGCTTTTGATATAATAAAATGCGGCGATTCAATGGCTGAATTTCCGCAATCGTATGCGGCTGACTTTCGGCGTTGAAAAGGCTGCAAAGTTTTGAGTTCGAGGAGGAAACATGTTTAAGCTCAAACAAAACAACACCACAGTTCGCACCGAATTGGTTGCGGGCATCACGACCTTTATGGCGATGGCGTACATTCTGATGGTCAACGCAGGAATGTTCTCCACGCTCGGAGGCGACGCACTCGGCGCAAGTTATTATAACGCCGTTTATATCGCAACCGCACTCTCCGCAGTGTTCGAACGCTGCTCATCGGCCTGCTTTCCAACCTGCCGCTTGCACAGGCATCCGGCATGGGGTCTGAATGCATTCTTTTGTTTACTCGGTTTGCATCGGCATGGGCTTTACCTATGCAAATGCGCTCGTTATGGTTCTTGTGGACGGCATCGTGTTTCTTCTGCTCACGGTCACAGGCCTCCGCAGGCTTATCTTTGACGCAATACCGAAAGCTGTCAAGGCTGCAATTGCACCGGGCATCGGTCTTTTCATTGCATTCCTCGGGCTTCAGAATTCCCGGAATCGTTGTTAACAGCGATTCCACACTCGTTGACCTGCACTCGTTCAACATTATCTTCGGCCACACTACATGGGCAGAGATAATGCCCCCTGCTCATCACCATTGCGGCTCTCATTGCAATCGGCGCAATGTCAAAGAAAAAAGATCAAGGGCGCAGTCTTCTGGGTATCATCGGCGGCGCAGTGCTTTATTATGCACTCGGCCTTCTGACGATCGACGGATTCTATGCAAGCAATGTTCAGAGCAAGCTCTCTAACATCATCCAGCCCTTCCGTGATTTCTTTCAACATTTCTTTCGGCAAAGTTTTCACCGAAGGCTTCAACTTCTCCGAATACATCGCTGCCAACGGCGTCGGCAGCTTTGCGGCAACGTTCATCGCTTCCATGCTCGCATTCTGCATGGTTGACATGTTCGACAACTCTCGGAACTCTATACGGTGCATGTTCCGCCGGCAACCTGCTCGATAAGGACGGCAATGTTCCCAACATGAACAAAGCCATGTTGGCCGATGCGGCAGCAACATGTTTCGGTGCAGTCTGCGGCACTTCAACAGTTACCACCTTTGTTGAATCCTCCGCCGGCATCGCGGAAGGCGGCAAGACCGGCCTTTCCTCCGTTTTCACGGCTGCAATGTTCTTCATTGCAATGTTCCTTTGCGCCCATTGCCGCGCTCATTCCGAGCTGTGCAACCGCCGCTTCACTCATCTTCGTGGGCATCCTTATGATCGGCGGCGTCAAGGAAATCGACTGAGCGATGCTTCTGCGGCAGTTCCCGTTCATGACCATGGCGATCATGCCGTTCACCTAAATATCTCCTATGGTATTGCGTTCCTTATTCTCCTACATCTTCATCAAGCTCTTCACCGGCAAGATCAAAGATATCAGCCTCAGCACCTGATCATCGGCATACTGTTCGCCGCAATGTTCTTCATTGCCCGCTGATAACTCGACATACGAATCGTGAATTTGCATTGATTCCGACTTAAAAAAACGACCTGCCCGCTTTGCCGACGGACAGGTCGTTTGCTTTTATGCTCACATAATTTCTTTTGAGTGCTCTTCCGTCATCATCTATCCATTTAATCTTTCCGTTCAACGATGTTCCGCCGACAAACCCGGCAGCAGCGGACGGACTTTGCTTTCTCCGCTTTGTATTTCTGCCACTCTTCGTATTCCTTATTTGTGATTTGCTTCATGGTGGTTACCTCTAAAACCAGCGTTTGTATTTTTATTCCAATTGAAAGATCTCGTTTACGCTCACTTCGAAGTATTTCTGAGATCTTCATGGCTAACTCTAACGTTGGATCATATTTGTTGTTTTCAATTGCAATAATAGTCTGTCTGGTGACCCGAGGATTTCTGCCAAGTCTTCCTGTCTCAGGCTTTTACTCTTTCGCAGCTCCCTAATATTATTCTTCATCAGAATCTCCCGGATCAGATAGACGCTTTGTTTCTATCAGCTTCGTTCCCCAAAAACTAATCCTGAAATAATGAAGATCAGCCATACCCAAGGTAATTCCCCGGTTTTCAGAACACATACCAGACAGTACACTGCAAGCGCAAGCTCTAAGAACACAAAGGCATTGCGGGCAGCTTTATAGTTAACTGCCAATTCCATTTCATCGGCTTTCTTAAAAATCTTCTTCATAGGACTACCTCCAGAATGTAAAATAGTTTTTATATTTTCATTATAAAGAGAGGCCTCCCAAATGTCAAGAGCTTTTTACATTTCTACCGATAAAAACAGCCGGGACACCCCGACTTCCACAACTTACCCCTCAAACACCAACTTACCCCTCAAGCAGCAAATTCGGCGGAGGAATAATTAAATTGTATCAATCTCGGTGTTTTTATATCCAAAAAGGTTGCATTCGGGTCGGAAAAAGTGTTTGCGGCAGCATGTCAAGCATTGCCTTGCAACCTGCGGGAGGTGTGAAGACCTCATCGTTTGAAAGGTTTGCGATGCAGGTCAGCACATCCGGGTTGTATGTGTTGCTTGTTATATCAGTCATACTTATCGATACTTCCTGTAATCAGTCGGCGGAAACTCCCGCACCGGTGCTGGAATGTATGCCTTCAATTCTTCATCAAACTCCCAGCCGATCTGAAAAATGTTTATCTGAATATCGTTGATGCTGAGAAGTTCATCCAGCGCATAATCTCTGCGCTTTATGCAGCTGTCCGTCACCATGCTCCATTCTGCGAAGATAATCGGGCTGCCGTCCGCCTGAAGCATCGTCAGCGCGTCCCCGCATAAAATGTTCTTTTTTAAGAATAAAACGTACAATCTTCCGGCAGTCATCATTTGCCTGAGATTTTGCATTTTCGGTATATTCCCTGTTCCAAATATCAAACAAGTTGCTGCGGCATACCTCGGCATTGTCCGCAAGGATATCAACGCCGTAAATGCTCGAAACTGCAAGAACAGCATAGCGTTCATAATCGAACGGACTTTGCCGTAACGTTTTTTACAACTGCAAGTTTGCGGCGCAGAATTTCCGTTAAGAACGCGCCTTCGCCGCAGGCAGGTTCCAGAAAGCGGGACTCTATGCGCTCGGTTTCCTGTTTCACCAAATCCAGCATTGCATTAACCTCGCGTTCGGCGGTGAAAACCTCCCCGTGATCAGCAACACGCTGCTTTGATTTTACCTGCTTTTCCGGCATGTGGACGGTCTCCCCTCATTATCAAACTCTTTGGAGCATATTCTCGAATGCTATTATAGCACAGTTTTGACAAAAAGCTATAACCGAATGCGGGTGGACACAAAACGGCACACCCTTCCGAGCTGAGCGTTTTAGGGCGTGCCGTTAAGACTGCGTGAATGCGGGATGTTGAGTTCAGAGTTTTGCCGAACGGGTTACGAATATCGGTATACATCGATATTGATGTTAAATATCAGATATCGATGTTAATAATATCAATCGAGAGTTTTTGAAGCGACCTCTTCATTGATTTTTCTGTTCGAAAGCGTCGAGGGTCATTGTGCCGAGATCGCCGCCCTTTCTTGCGCGAACTGCAACAACGCCGTTTTCGACCTCTTTGTCGCCGACGATGAGCATGTAGGGGATTTTCTGCATTTGAGCTTCACGGATTTTGAAGCCGATTTTTTCGTTGCGCAGATCGGTTTCAACGCGGAGACCCTGCGCTTCGAGCTTTGCGGCGATATCGCACACGGCATCGCGGGGTGCGGTCGGTCATTGCCATGACTTTGACCTGAACGGGTGCAAGCCATGGGGAATGCGCCGGCGAAATGCTCGGTGATAACGCCGATGAACCTTTCGATAGAGCCGAAAACAACGCGATGAATCATGACGGGGCGATGCTTTGCGCCGTCCGCGCCGGTGTATTCAAGTTCAAACCTTTCGGGAAGCTGCATGTCGAGCTGAATCGTGCCGCACTGCCATGTTCTGCCGAGACAGTCCGCAAGGTGGAAGTCGAGTTTCGGGCCGTAGAACGCGCCGTCACCCTCGTTAATGACGTATTCCTTGCCGAGTTCGGTGATTGCCGCCTTGAGGGTTTCGGTTGCGAAATCCCAATCGCTTTACGTCGCCGATATGGTCTTCGGGCATTGTGGAAAGCTCGATGGAATATTTAAGGCCGAAAGTGGAATAAACCTCGTCGAACAGGCGGACGACGTTTTTGATTTCGTCCTTCATTTGATCCCAAGTCATGAAGATATGGGCATCATCCTGAGTGAAGCAGCGAACGCGGAAGAGGCCGTGCAGCGCACCTGAAAGCTCGTGGCGGTGAACAAGACCGAGTTCACCCATGCGCAGGGCAGATCGCGGTACGAACGCATCTCCGTTTGATAAACGAGCATACCGCCGGGGCAGTTCATGGGTTTTACCGCAAAGTCCACATCATCAATAACGGTGGTGTACATGTTGTTTTTGTAATGATCCCAGTGACCCGAACGCTCCCAAAGGCTGCGGTTGAGCATTATGGGCGTTGAAATTTCAACATAGCCGTAACGCTTATGTACTTCGCGCCAATAGTCAATGAGCTTGTTTTTGAGCACCATGCCCTTGGGCAGGAAGAACGGAAGCCGGGGCCTTCGTCCATCATTGCAAACAAGCCGAGTTCCTTGCCGAGCTTGCGGTGGTCACGCTTTTGGCTTCCTCCAGCATGTGGATATATTCATCCAGATCCGCCTTTTTTCAAAAGCAGTTGCATAGATGCGCTTGAGCATCTTGTTTTTTTTCGCTGCCGCGCCAGTATGCGCCCGCAACGCTCATGAGCTTGATATTTTTTGCACTTGCCCGTGGATTCAAAGGTGCGGGCCTGCGCAGAGATCCACAAAATCGCCCTGACGATAGAAGCTAATCACGGCGTCTTCGGGCAGGTCGCGAATGAGTTCCACCTTGTCAGGGCTCATCCTCTTCCTGCATGAAGCGAATAGCCTCTTCGCGGGGAGTTCAGAAACGCTCAAGCGGCAGGTTTTCGGAAACTATCTTTGCAATTTCCTTTTCAATCTTCGGAAAATCTTCGGGGCTGAAAGGAATATCCGTGTCAAAGTCGTAATAGAAGCCGTTATCGATCGCAGGTCGATTGCAAGCTTGACTTCCGGCCAAAGGCGTTTCGGCCTGTGCAAGGATGTGCGAACCCGTGTGGCGATAGGTCCATTTGCCGCCGTCGTCGGCAAAGGTGAGCAGCTTCAGTGTGCAGTCGCCGTGAATGGGCAGTGCCGCATCATAAAGCTCGCCGTTAAGCTCTGCCGCAAGCGTTGCCTTGCGAAGGCGCGGGCTTATGCTCTGCAACGGCATATGCATTCACGCCGTCTTCAAACCGGCGGACGGAACCGTCAGGAAAGTGATGTTGATCATTTTAAATCTCCTTTATACGTTGATATTATAAGCAAAATCAGCGGCGTTATGTTCACTGCTGCCGTGCAGGCCGTTTTAAGCTCTGCTGCCGAAAACAAAAACCGCCCTGAACAAAAGTTCAAGGACGGCAAACAGAATACCGCGGTTCCACCTTGATTGCGGAAATGCGCCTGCACTCCGCCGCTCAAAACAGTTGTAAGGCACTGCTGCCGCAAGCGAACATCAGGGCGGTTTTCGGTCTGCGGCAGGGATTGACTTTCAGCCCGGGGTCAATCCTCTCTTGATCTGCATTGTGCAAGCCTACTCTTCCCGACAACCTGCCGATATAGATTCAGAAACGGATCGGTTTTCGAGAAAGCATGAATGCCGTTCATCGCACGCAAAAACCTTCGTTCATCGATTACAGCAGAAATTTTAACGCAGTTTCAAAGAAATTGTCAAAGCACCATTTTGCACGGTTTGCACATAATACAATGTGGATTTTATTGCCGGCGTCCGCTTTTCCCGCCGTGCGCGCGCAGGCAACCGAAAAAGGAGCTAATATGCAAACCTATTCCGTGCTTACCGACGAATATGCCTTCACCGCCGCAAAAACGGATGCATTTATTACCCCCTCCGTTTTCAATTCAGCCGATAAGATGCCGACAGAAGCAGAAAATGAGGATGGAAACAAAGCTGTTAAAGGAATCCGAGCCGCTGAGCATACGCGCACTGCTTGCGCGGCGGATGCGGCTTTGCGGGCTTGGACATGTTGAAATCAGCTGCCGTTCGGAATCACGTCTGATGCTGAACATTGCGGACGTTGACGAGCTGCGCCTTTTTCAAGAGCACTGAGCGAGCTTATGCTTGTTGACCTCCGTTATTTTGAATTTGCAAGAATGGTTGATATGCTTCCGTTTTCCGTTGACGAAAAGAAGAAGATACTTCCCTGCGCCCTCGGTTCCGCACCGAGTCGGACCCGAACATGATCTCCGAAAGGGTCTTTGATTACCTTTGCGATAATTCACTTCTTAACCTTAACGGATTTTTGCGGTTCAGGCTTCAGGATGTTATCGAAAGCTGGCAGGTTCCGTTGATATTGCCGCCGAGGAATTCCTGCTGATTGAGGAATACAACGAGCTGCTCCAAATCCTCGGCTTGTTTTCCGATGTTCGCCCGACGGACGGAACGGATGTTCTCGTGATACTTCAACCGGACGGCAGCTGCACAGTAACGGACGGAATAAACTCCCGAATCGACTGCGCACCGAACAGCAACGAAGGCGTGCTGAGTATGCTCACCGGCATGGCTCCCTCTCATATCACACTTTTTGATTTCAGCAACGGTGCATGTGATAAGCTTTGCCGGGCAATATGCCTTTGTTCGGGACTCATGTTGAAAAGGATTGACGCCTGCGCTTCAAAAACGGATACATAAAAACAGCCTCACGGGCATAGTCCCAACCCAAGAAACGCATTTCCCGCCGCACAGCTGCAAAACATTGCCGTGTGCGGTGTTTTTATGCCGTTCAAATTGTTCCGTATTGCGAAACTGCCGCAATTGGTGTATAATTCACACTGATAAAATATTGACTGACGGCGGAGTTCTCCGTGTGCGATACGCGGAACACGCTTTTTCGGAGGATAAATGGCATACCCAAAGGAACTAATCAGGAATTTTTGCATCATTGCGCATATTGATCACGGCAAATCCACCCTTGCGGACAGGTTGATGGAGCTTTACGGACACCGTTTCGAGCCGCGACATGGAAGAGCAGCTTTTGGACTCCATGGACATTGAGCGCGAGCGCGGCATCACAATAAATCCACCGCCGTACGCATGTTTTATACCCATACCGACGGAAAACGTTATATGTTCAACCTTATCGACACTCGGGCATGTTGACTTTACTTTACGAAGTCAGCCGCGCACTTGCTGCCTGTGAGGGGGAGCGGTGCTTATCGTTGACGCAACGCAGGGAATCGAAGCGCAAACTCTTGCAAACGTCTATCTTGCGGTCGATAACGGGCTTGAAATCCTTCCTGTAATCAACAAAATCGACCTTCCGTCCGCCGATGCGGACAATGCGATTCAGGAAATCGAAGATATTATCGGCATTCCTGCCGAGGATGCTCCGCGAGTTTCCGCGAAAACGGGTCTGAACGTTGAACAGGTGGTTGCGCGCATCGTGACGGATTTTCCCGCGCCGAAGGGCGATACCGAAAAGCCGCTGCGTGCATTGATTTTTTGACAGTTTTACGATAATTACAAGGGTGCGCTGAGCTATGTGCGCATCATGGACGGCGTTGTGCGTGCAGGCGACAGAATCCGCTTCATGCACACAGGCAATGAATTCGACGTTACGGAAGTCGGCGTGTTCTCCCAAGCCTTAAGCCCACGGACGAGCTTTCCGCCGGTGAAGTCGGATACATTTCCGCATCCATTAAATCCGTTGCCGAAACCAAAGTCGGCGACACGATAACCCTTGCGGCAAACCCTGCCAAGGAGCCGCTGCACGGCTATAAGCACGCAAACCCCATGGTATTCTGCGGAATTTATCCCGCCGACGGTGCGGATTACGAAAACCTGCGCGATGCGCTTGAGAAACTCATTCTGAACGATGCTTCCATCAGTTTTGAACCCGAAACCAGTCAGGCACTCGGCTACGGCTTCCGCTGCGGTTTCCTCGGGCTTTGCATATGGAAATTGCACAGGAGCGACTCGAACGCGAATTTGATCTTGATCTTGTTACCACTGCGCCCAGCGTAATTTACCGCGTTATCATGACGGACGGCAGCGAAGTTTGGATCGACAACCCCGCAAACCTGCCCGCACCTACGGAAATCGAACGCATGGAAGAACCCATGTGTTCCGCGCACATCATGACCCCGCCGGAGTATGTCGGCACGATTATGGAGCTTTGCATCGAAAAGCGCGGTATCTTCATCGATATGGTCTATCTTGACCCGACCCGCGTAAAACTTTCCTACTCCATCCCGCTGAACGAAATCATCTTTGACTTTTTCGACAGTCTGAAGAGCCGCAGCAGGGGCTATGCATCGTTTGATTACGAAATCAGCGAATACGTCCCTCCGATCTCGTTAAGCTCGATTTTCTGCTTAACGGAGATATGTGCGACGCGCTTTCAACCATTGTTCACCGTGAC
>VOFC01002150.1_pt1 | contig 24809 bp, 46 predicted proteins | sample 5384161 | NCBI WGS metagenome assembly VOFC01 (sample SAMN12384722, study PRJNA508395) | human gut metagenome | isolation source: healthy gut B | host: Homo sapiens | reverse complement strand
CGTCGTCTGCTGCTAAGTCATCCAGTACCGGTGGGCCAAAGACCCACTGCAAGATCACACTGGTGGTGCGCCGGGAGGAAGACGGCATACGCCGTTATGTGCATCTGGGAACCGGAAACTACACGATTCCACCGCAAAGCTCTATACGGATTGTGGCCTTATGACCTGCCATCCGCTGATCGGTGAGGATGCGACCGCGTATTTAACATGCTTTCCGGCTATTCCGAGCCACCGACCTGGAACCGCCTGATCCTGGCACCGCTGTGGCTGAGAAACCGCTGTGTCCGTATGATCCGCAGGGAAACCATGCGGGCCCGGAGAGAGGGCAAACCGGCCCCACATCATGGCGAAGATGAACTCCCTCTGCGACCAGGAGATCATTGCATGTCTGTATGAGGCATCCTGCGCCGGTGTGAAGATTGAGCTGGTAGTCCGGGTATCTGCTGTCTGAAGGCAGGCGTACCGGGCTTAAGTGAAAACATCAGCGTGCATTCCATTGTCGGAAACTTCCTGGAGCATGCCCGCATTTTCTATTTTGAGAACGGCGGAAGCCCGGAGGTTTACATGGGAAGCGCCGACTGGATGCCGCGCAATCCTTGATAAGCGCGTGGGAGATTATGTTCCCGGTGGAGGATCCGGCTTTGAAGGAGCAGGTTGTTCATATCTTAAAAGTACAGCTGGAGGACAATGTGAAAGCGCATATCCTGCAGCCGGACGGCACTTATGAGAAGATTGATAAGCGGGGCAAGGTTCTTGTGACTGCCCAGAAGCAGTTCTGTGAGGAGGCTATAGCCATGGCGGAGGCTGCCGTGCAGCAGGATGACGCACAATGACCCGGGTGTTTGTACCGGCAGAGAGTCAGGGATTAATTTTAAAATAGAATATAAAACGGAGCCTTCCTTCCTTTTACCGGAAAATGTAATAAAAAAGTAAGACGGGAAGTTTCCTCTTTATGGTACACTAGAGAAAGAATAAAACGGGATCTGCATAGCCTGGCGGTTTCCCGAATAACGATAGATACACGAGGAGGAATCAGTCATGGCAGAAACCAAACATTCTGGTAGTAGACGATGAGCAGGAGATTGCGGATCTGATAGAGATTTATCTTGTCAGCGACGGTTATAAAGTATTTAAGGCATCCAATGCCCAGGACGGTCTGGATATTTTAAATAAGGAGGATATTCATCTTTGCCTTCTGGATATTATGATGCCGGGGATGAACGGACTGGAGATGTGCAAGAAGATCCGGGAGACCAACAATATCCCCATTATCATGCTCAGTGCCAAGTCCACCGATCTGGATAAGATCCTTGGCCTTGGAACCGGTGCAGACGATTATGTGGTAAAGCCATTCAACCCGCTGGAGCTGACAGCCCGGGTTAAATCCCAGCTGCGCCGCTACACGCAGTTAAACCCGAACAGCAATGTGCATGAGACCGTAAAGAACGAGATCAGCATCCGAGGCCTTACGATCAATAAAGACAACCACAAAGTAACGGTGTACGATGAAGAAGTCAAGCTGACCCCCGATCGAATTTGACATCCTGTATCTCCTGGCTTCCAATCCTGGGCAAGGTGTTCAGCACGGATGAGATCTTTGAGAAGGTCTGGAATGAGAAGGTGTATGAAGCCAATAATACTGTTATGGTACATATTCGTCGGCTTCGTGGCAAGATGAAGGAAGACGAGCGCCAGGATAAGATCATCACCACAGTGTGGGGGGTAGGATAAAAATTGAAAAAAACGAGAAAAAAGTGATTTAAGCCACCGCTATCATCACGCGGGTCATAGCCAACATCATCTACAGCACCCTGGTAGCCTGCCTCATCGATGTGTTCCTGGTCACAAACCTGACCATGCTGGCCGGTATGGACAGACGAAACGCTCCGAGCAGTCCAGCGCTTTCTTAAATATGGTGGCGCAGTCGGATGTAGTGGTGGTTCTGGTTTATGTGCTTGTCGGCATTCTGGCTTTTGCTGTGACATTTCTGCTTCTTCAGGAAAAAATCTGCTGCCTATATCAGCCATATTTCCGATGCGATAGAACGAATTTCCGACGGAGACTTAAATACGCAGGTGGAAGTAGTGGGGGGATGACGAGTTTTCTTCCATGGCATCCAACTTAAATAAGATGGTGGAGGGATATCCGCCGCCTGATGGATAAGGAACGCGAATCTGAGCGCACCAAAAATGAGCTGATCACCAATGTGGCTCACGACCTGCGCACACCGCTGACTTCCATCATCGGCTATCTGGAGCTGTTATCCGGCCCGGTAGTCCTGCCGCCAGAGATGCAGAAAAAAATACATAGACATTGCCTACAGCAAGGCCAAGCGTCTGGAAAAGCTCATTGAGGATCTGTTCGGATTCACTAAGATGAATTACGGAAAGCTGGCCATGCACGTGTCTAAGGTAGATATCGTCAAGCTTCTGGGACAGCTTTTAGAGGAATCCTACCCGAATTTTGCCAACAAGGGCCTTTCCTATGAGCTCCAGAGCAATGTGCCGGCCAAGATTATTACGGCAGACGGCAACCTTCTGGCCCGTCTGTTTGATAACCTGATCGGCAATGCCATCAAGTATGGCGCGGAGGGGCAAACGGATCCTGGTGAAGGTCATGGCCGATACCGATGAGGTACAGGTTTCCGTGACCAACTATGGTTATGTGATCCCGGCGGAGGAGCTTCCCCTGATCTTTGACAAATTCTACCGGGTTGAGCAGTCCCGCTCCACCCACACCGGCGGAACCGGGCTTGGACTTGCTATTGTAAAAATATCGTAGACATGCATGGCGGGACCATTACGGTAAAGAGCGACTTAAACGGTACCGTATTCACGGTAACCCTGCAGGTGGATTTTGATGTAGACAAGGAACATTTTTAAACAATTTTTTGGAGAATTTTGATGTGGATGAATAAAAAAAATTTTCGGGCATCCGGATGGTCAGACCTCTGAAAAGGATAGCAGTCTGTTTTGTGGCTGCCGGCCTTTTGGGTGGTCTGGCTTTTTGTGCTCCGGCCCGGGCGCAGGATGATCCGGTAAGTATGGGTGTGAGCTATGGCTATGAGGACAGCGCCAAGGGCGGACGTTACCTGCCGGTGAATGTCACCATACAGAATAACCAGGAGACTCCGGTTGAGGGTACCCTGCAGATCAAGACCCGGGAGTCAGACCAGACGATCTACCGTTACGATTACAGCGTGGAGCTGGAGGCAAAGGGTACTGCCGATACGCGCTATTATATCCCGCTTGGCACGGCGGCGGATGAGCTGGTGCTGTCTCTGGTGGATGATTCCGGAAGCATACTTCTGAACCGCAAGGTAAAGCTGAATGTAAGTCGCGATGTGCCGGAGCTTTTTGTGGGAGTACTGTCGGACAAACCGTGGGAGCTTCATTATTTAAACGGCGTTGGCATCAACTACAGCACCCTGCGCACCCGCACCTTCGAGCTGGACGGCAGCAATTTCCCGGAGGATGAGGTAGGCTTAAGCCTTTTTTGACGTGCTGGTGGTCAATGACTACAGGCTCCGCGATCTTTCCGGGACCCAGACAGCTGCGATCATGAACTGGGTCCAGGACGGAGGTGTGCTGATCCTGGGAACCGGCGACCGGGTAGATGACACTCTGGGCCGTTTTGCGCCGGAGCTTCTGGACGATTCTTATGGAACTCCGAATATTACCCATATCAATCTGGCGGAAGAGTTCACTGCGGTGAACGAGCCGGGAGCCGGGATGTTAGCGATCTCCTGTGTGGATGTACCGCTTCATGGCGGCAATGTGATCCTCTCCAGCAACGGTTTTCCGCTTTTAACGGCAGCGGCGAAGGAGCAGGGCTGGTGGCTGTAGCTGCCTTTGACCTGGGAGATATCGCAGAGTTCTGCGAAAAACAGACCTCCTATGTGGACTATATGTTTACCAGCCTTCTGGGGAGGAGCGCATCAACCAGCTTGCCGAGGTGGTTTACAGCGGCAATTCCGGCCGGTTCTGGGCAGTTCAGGGTCTCATCAACACAGGAGATGTGATAAGCTGCCTAATCTCTGGCTCTATGTGGGGATAACCGGTCTGTATCTGCTGCTTCTTGGCCCGGGACTTTATCTGTTCCTGCACGCGGTCGCGGCCTTCAGAATCTACCTGTACCGCAGAGGTGTGGTGATCATGGCTCTGGGCTTTTCCGGTCTGGTGTATGTGCTTGGCATACCGACCCGCTTTCGTTCTACCTTTTATACCTATGCGGCCATTCAGGATGTGACTGATGACTATATTACGGATACCACATACATCAATATCCGCAATCCATATAACCGCCCATACACTGTGGAACTGGATCCGGGATACCGTCTGCTTCCGATCACGCGGAGCAGTCAGTACACCGTGGGCGGCCAGTCCCTGGATGTGGATGAGCCATATCAGATCGCCATACAGACCAGTGAGGATGGGCTGACGGTAAAGGGGCAGAATATATCTGCATTTACACCGCGCTATTTCTGCCTGGAACGGCGCACGGAGAATACCGGACGGGTGGGAATCACCGGGGAGGTGGATTATTTTGAGGGGCAGATCCGGGGAAGTCTGACAAACCAGTTTCCGTATCCGATCGAAAATGTGACTCTTGTGCTGTACGGAAACATGGTGCAGCTCGGGCGCATGGAATCCGGCGAGACCAAAAATCTGTCAGATCATGAGCTGCTCCGTTATCCGCTTGGTGATTCCTATCTGGCTGCAGAGCATATCTCCGGAGAGGATGCCTATGCTTCGGCAGATATCCGCAACCGCAGCTATATGCTGGCGGTGGAGCGCTCCAATCTGACCCGGTTTTATCTGGATAACTACTTAAACGGCTACACGGCAGATGCCCGCGTCATTGCATTCAGTACGCAGAAGGAAGAAAGCCAGTTCTTAAAGAATCCGTCCGAGGAGACCTATGGCATTACCATGCTTACCCAGACGATTCCGGTCAATGCTTCCAGAAACCGTTCTATTTACCGTTCCGTGCTCATGAAGAAACCAAAGGTAATGGGCGGCAGCTACGATGCGGAGACCAACTCTATGAGCGGTGCAGAACCGCTGACGCTGGAGTATCAGTTTGGAACCGACATCGAGGTGGAGAGCCTGACATTTGAGAGCGTTTCGAAAGAATTTGCTGCAGCCGGAAACGGCCTAAGCCGTATTTTTACCGGAAGCATTTATTTCTATAACTACGCGACCGGCAATTTCGATAAAATGGAGCTGGAAGAAACTACGCTGGATGTAGAGCAGCTAAAGCCATAGCTTTCACCGGGCAACACGCTGACGGTACGCTATGCCTACAACGGAGGCGGCTTTGATGCTATTCAGCTTCCGATGCCGATGGTAGCAGGGAGGGAACGCTGATGTTAAAGATTCAGGGATTACATAAAAAATACGGAAATTACCATGCCCCCTGACGGACTGGACATGGAGCTAAAGGACGGCGCCCTGTTTGGTTTTGTGGGCCCGAACGGCGCCGGAAAGACGACTACCATCAAGATCATGACCGGTCTTTTAAAGCCGGATCAGGGCGTGGTGGAGCTGGATGGCAAAAATATGCTGACGGATACGCTGGATCTGCGCAGGCGGATTGGCTACGTGCCGGATCATTTTGGCCTGTATGACAACTTAAAGTATCCGAATACATGGAGTTTTTTGCAGCCTGCTACCATTTGGAGGGCTTTTGGCACGGAAACGAGCCAGCAGCCTTTAGAACAGGTTGGGCTGGGAGAGCGCATGGATGCGATTGTGGACGGACTTTCCGCGGCATGCAGCAGAGACTATGCCTGGCCAGGGCACTGATCCATGATCCGAGCTTCTGATCATGGATGAGCCGACGGCGGACTGGATCCGAGAACTCATCTGGGAATTCAGGCAGATGGTCTGGGAGCTGCATGAGCAGGGCAAGACCATTCTGTTAAGCTCCCATAACCTGGCAGAGCTTTCTGAGCTCTGCACGGATATCGGCATCATTGATGCCGGGAAGATGGTGCTCTCCGGCAGTATGGATGAGATCATGGAGCGGATCTACACATCAAAGCAGATCATCATCAGTGTGCAAGATCAGATGGAAAAAGACTCTGGCCTTTTTTAAAGGAAAGTCCTATGGTGCGGACCATTTCCATCTGCGAGAAAGACATTATGGTGGGATTTATCGGCGATGAGCGCCGGGAGAGTGAACTGTTAAAGCAGATGATCGAGGCAGGCATTCCGGTACGCGGTTTCATGCGGGAGCCGGGCAGCCTGGAGTCTATCTTCATGCAGATCACAGATCATAATAAGGAAAAGGTGGTGCTGTCCTATGAAGACGAATCCGGTCTATAAGCGGGAGTGCATGGTGAGCGCCAGAAGCTTTAGACTGGCGCTGGTGCTGCTGGTTTTTAACGGGATCCTGGCGCTGGTGGCACTGTTAAACATGTATTCGGCGCTGGCCCAGGTACGGCTGACAGCAGAAGTGCAGTATACAGGCTTTCTGGATCTGTATATGTTTGTGGCGTCGCTGGAATTTCTGATGCTGATCCTGATCATGCCGGCACTGACGGCGGGAAGCATCAGCGGAGAACGGGAGCGTCCAGACACTGGATCTGATGCTGACCACCTGCATGACACCGGCAGATATTGTGCTGGGTAAGCTGGAGGCAGCCTTGGGGACCATGTCCCTTATGGTGGTGTCCAGCCTGCCGATCCTGGCGATGGTGTTTGTGTACGGCGGTGTGGCGGCATCAGATCTGATTCTTCTGGTGTGCTGCTTTTTTGCGGCGGCGGTGTTTATGGGAAGCATCGGTCTGTGCTGTTCTGCCCTGTTTCGCCGGACTACAGCGGCCACGGTAGCGGCTTATGGTGGTAACGGCGGTGCTGACAGCAGGAACCTGCGGCATTAATTACCTGGTAACCTATATCAACCAGATGCGGATCGGGGGAATATCTGGCATCGGCGGAAGTCGGAGGGGGATCCGAAGCCTGCTGTATATATTGCTGCTGAACCCCATTGCCACCTTCAGCCAGGTTATCGGACGGCTGACCGCCAGCAATCAGAGCTGGGCACAGGTGGGGACCTGGTTCGGCAACGAGGCAGACAACCTCCTTATCGGCCACTGGATGGGCGTGAGCATGGTGCTGCAGATGACGCTGGCCATTGTGCTTGTGCTGTGACAGTACGGAGTGTGGGCAGGTAAATAAAAACAGGCCCGTGAAGCCGCAGAAAATGCAGCTTTACGGGCCTGTTTTTACAATTTATGAAATGAAATTTCCGGCACAGTCGCAGAATCCGCATGCCGAACGGCATATCCGGCAGCTCCTGTACAGTTACCGTCCGGGTCAGCACGATCAGGAGGCCGTGACAATCATAGCCACCGGAACACTGACGAGGAGTCCGATCTGATAATAGCCGGTCACCTTATTGACCAGCGCATAAATCAGGAATGCGATCGCGCCCATGACAGCTGCGCAGATACAGGGAAGCAGGAAGGTGGTCCTTACCTCCTGGTGGTAATGCAGGGCTTTGCCGATAGCATGCCAGTTCAGCAGACACCACCAGGGCAAAGGTCACATTGCCGATGACCAGACCATACACGCCCCAGTTTAAGTACTTTAACATGACATACACCAGTGCCGCGTGAACCACCAGGGAGATGGCGGAGTGGGTGACGGATTTTCTCATCAGGTCAATGCCCTGAAGCACCGCATTGGTAACGGTAGAGAGGGAGAAGAAGATAACGGCTGGGCCCCAAGCATTAACAGGTTCCGGGTGAGATCCCGGCTGTCACGGAAGATGAGCCGCAGGACCGGAGAAGCCAGTGCCGCCATGCCAAAGGCACAGGGAATGGCGATCAGCATATTGAACTTGATGGTCAGGCGGATCTTGTACATGACATCGGTGTGGTTCTTCTGGGCGCGGGAGCGCACAATGCTTGGGATCATGGAAGTTCCAAGGGAAGAAGCCACTGCCACCGGTACATTGGAAAGCAGGCGGTACTTGCCGCCGTAGATGCCGAGCAGAGAGAGACGTTCCTTCTCAGTCAGACCTTTTCCACTCATCAGGAAGCCGAACATGGAGTTATCCACAGAACCGCTTAACTGATACACAAACTGGCTGAGGATGATAGGTGTCAGTGTCAGAAACAGTGCCGTGTATACATGATTCCAGCTTTCCAGGCGGTCGGCCTGGGGACGATGCAATGCCTTTGTTTTTGTCTGCGGTATAAAAACATCAGAAGAGCCAGGAACACGAAGGCAGCCAGCGCGCCGGAAAGGGTACCCAGAGGTACCACCTGCGGCACCGTAGGCCGCCGGGGTTTCCCGGTTTGCGAACCAGTGCATGAAGGTGAAGGAGGCAGCCACACTGATGATGGCATTGACAACCTGCTCAATGACCTGGGAAATTGAGGTCGGCACCATGTTGCCAAGACCCTGGAAATAGCCGCGCACCACGCCCATAACGGAAAAAACACCAGAATGGTCGGTGCCATAACCTTTAGTGGAAGGGCGCTGTTGGGGCTGTTGAAGATATGAACCGTGATCCAGTCCGCGCCAAACAGTAAAAACAGTGTCATCAGGCCGCCGGCTACAAGACCAAAGAGCAGTCCGGCCTGAAAGACCCGCTGCACATCCTGGTTTTTTCCGTGCACGCGCCGCCCGCGATCTGGAGATTGCCAGCGGCAGGCTGTAGGAGGACAGGATCAGTCCAATGTTGTAGATTTCGTATGCGGTGTTATAATAACCGATTCCCTCATCGCCGATGGCCCGGGTCATGGGAATCTTGTAGAGCAGTCCGATGAAGCGGACAATGATGCCGGCTGCGGCCAGAATACTCCCCTGACCAGGAAGTTGCCGGAGTCGGATTTTTTCCTTATTGTTACTCATACCTAAGCTTCTCCTTTTGTAATTGCGCCTGGACAAACCACATAATATATAGAAAGTTTGCCGAACAGTAACAGTATATCCCATTGGGGTTCTGCAATGCAATGCAGAAAGCCCTGTCCGGAAATGAAAACGCAGATCTATGGTATAATCAACCGTATATTTTGTTTTGCGAAAGGAAATTACTGCAGTATATGAGAAATAATCAGGAATCTGTCTGGATGCTTCAGACCAAGCGGGCAGATTTTTAACGCGATTGCCGCCAGGTTTCACATCAGCCCGGTGACGGCCCGTATCATAAGAAACCGCGATGTGGAGGGAGAAAAAGCCATTGACCGTTATTTAAACGGTACCCTGGATCAGCTTTATGATCCGCATCTCATGAAAGACATGGATAAGGCAGCGGCCCTGATCCTTGAAAAATCCGGGCGGGTGTCCGTATCCGGATTGTTGGCGATTACGATATTGACGGAGTGTGCTCCACCTATCTTTTGTATCGCGGCCTGACCCGGTGCGGTGCAGCCGTGGATTACCAGATCCCGGAGCGCATCCGGGATGGCTATGGCATCAACGAATCTATCATCCGCAAGGCGAAGGAAGACGGATCGATACCATTGTCACCTGCGACAAATCGGCATTGCGGCCCTGGAGCAGGTGCGTCTGGCCAAAGAGCTGGGCATGACAGTCATTGTGACAGAGATCACCATGAGGTGGTACGGGATGAGGATGGCAGCCAGATTCTGCCGGAGGCGGATGCGGTGGTGAATCCCCACCGGGACGACTGCCGTATCCGTTTGCCGGCATCTGCGGCGGTGTGGTGGCCTACAAGCTGGTACAGGTGCTCTACGAAAAGAACGGAATTCCAGAGCAGGAATGGAAAGATATGCTGGAGTTTGCGGCCATTGCAACGGTGGGCGATGTCATGAAACTGCAGGACGAAAACCGCATCATCGTGCGCTGGGGATTAAAGCAGATCCCGCACACAGCCAGTGCCGGGCTGCGTGCCCTGGTAGAAGCCTGCGGGCTGGACATCTATGACCTGACGGCCTACCATATCGGATTTGTGATCGGGCCGTGCCTGAATGCCAGCGGACGGTTAAAGACCGCGCAGCTGGCGCTGGAGCTTCTGCTCTGTGAGGAATCGAATGTCAGCGAAGTATGCCTTTTTGGAGAAGCGTCCGGGTTCGGAAAAGTGCAGCTCCGGCTGAAGAAATGGCCGAGTTAAAACTCCTCAACGAGGAACGCAAGGATATGACCCAGGCCGGCATGGAGCAGGCCTTTGAGCAGGTCGATACGGAGCTTGCGGATGATGATGTGCTGGTGGTGTATCTGCCGGACTGTCACGAATCTCTGGCCGGAATCATTGCCGGGCAGCGTGCGGGAAGCCTACAACAAGCCTCTCCTTTGTTCTGACAAAGGGAGAGGACTGTGTGAAGGGCTCCGGGCGCTCTATAGAGAGCTACCATATGTATCAGGCCCCAGTGCGGCGTGCAGGACCTGCTTCTGAAATTCGGCGGCCACCCCATGGCTGCAGGCTTTTTTCCTTAAAGGAAGAGAATGTAGGGGAGTTCCGCCGCCGCTTAAACGAGCAGTCCCAGCTCACCAAAGAGGATTTCATCCCGAAAATCTGGATCGATGTGGCAATGCCGCTGGAATACATATCGGAAGCGCTGGTCAATGAACTGAAAAGGCCTGGAACCCTTCGGCCAGGGAACGAAAAGCCTCAGTTTGCCCAAAAGAATCTCCGTATCCGAAGCGTGCGTGCCATCGGACGAAACAACAATGCGGTCCGCATGACGGTGCTAACCGAACAGGGCCGTCCCATGGAGGCCATGGTGTTTACCGTGGCAGATCAGTTTGTGGAAGAAGCAAAGCAAAGCAGAAGTATCGATGTAATCTACTACCCAGACATCAATGAGTATAACGGAAACCGGACACTGCAGATTGTGGTGCGGGCGTACAAACTGCATTCTTAAAGATTTTCTTTATGATTCTCACAATTTTTTGTACAGACTCATAATTGCTTGACACTTAGAAAACGCTGTACTATAATCGAGCGTAAATAACCGCGAAGGCGCTGGGCTGACAGTGCCTTTGTCACAACGTGGCGGCCTGTATTCTACGGGAATCGTTGTGTCACAACAAATGCAAAGGAAAGCAACTGCCTGAAAGGTATCAGAGAGGGTATTTGCGGAAAAGGAGACAAAGCCCATGGTTAATGAGGTAATGAAATTTATCGAAAACTATGACCCGGAAGTCGGCAAGGCAATTGAGCAGGAAGCCGCACGTCAGAGAAGAAATCTGGAGCTCATCGCTTCCGAGAATATCGTATCTGAGCCGGTCATGATGGCAATGGGAACCGTGCTGACCAACAAATACGCGGAAGGGTATTCCGGAAAGCGTTATTATGGCGGATGTCAGTATATTGATGTGGTAGAGACCATTGCCATTGAGCGTGCGAAGAAGCTGTTTGGCTGTGATTATGCCAACGTACAGCCACACTCCGGCGCACAGGCAAACATGGCAGTATTCCTGGCAATGTTAAAACCGGGAGACACCGTGTTGAGCATGAGCCTTTGACCATGGCGGTCATCTGTCCCATGGAAGCCCAGTTAACTTTTCCGGCCTTTACTTCAACATCGTGTTCTACGGTGTTAACGATGAAGGCTTCCTCGATTACGACCAGGTAGAACGTCTGGCAGTTGAGCACAAGCCGAAGCTGATCCTTGCAGGCGCAAGTGCATACGCAAGAGAAATCGACTTCAAGAAGTTTCCGTGAGATCGCAGACAAGGTTGGTGCATACCTCATGGTAGATATGGCAGCACATCGCAGGTCTGGTAGCAGCAGGCGAGCATATGAGCCCGATCCCGTACGCAGATGTGGTAACCACCACCACCCACAAGACCCTGCGCGACCGAGAGGCGGCATGATCCTGGCAAAGCAAGGAAGCAGCTGACAAGTTCAACTTTAACAAAGCCATCTTCCCGGGAACCCAGGGCGGTCCGTTAGAGCATGTGATCGCAGCAAAGGCAGTCTGCCTGGGTGAGGCATTAAAGCCGGAATTCACCGAGTACCAGAAGCAGGTCCGCAGGAATGCAAAGGCACTGGCAGCAGCACTGGTGGAGAAGGGATTTAAACTTTAACCGGCGGCACTGACAACCACTTAATGTTAGTAGACCTGCGCGGCATGGACATCTCCGGTAAGGAGCTTCAGAACCGTTGTGATGAAGTCTTCATTACCCTGAACAAGAACACTGTTCCGAATGAGCCGAGAAGCCCGTTCGTAACCTCCGGTGTCCGCATCGGAACCCCGGCTGTTACTACCCGCGGCTTAAAGGAAGAGGATATGCCGAAGATCGCAGAGTGCATCTGGCTGGCAGCAACCGATTTCGAGAGCAAGGCAGATTACATCCGCGGCGAAGTAACCAAGCTGTGCGAGAAATATCCGCTGTACGAATAATTCATATGTAATTTATTACAGACCCCGTGAGACCGCAGAAAATGCGGCTTCACGGGATTTTTTTAATTGTTAAACGGTTTTACACCGATTTTACATTCCCCTCTTTTTGATTTTACATTCGGATTTTACAATGCAGTTGTGGTTGAGAGATGGAGAACATGAAAGCCACGATAACATAGAACGTAATAAAGAATATCCATAAACAGAGAGAAGAGGAGAGAACGTATTATGAAGAAAACATTAGCAATGGTATTAGCAATGGGTATGACAATTGCGAGCCTGACTGCATGCGGCGGCAGCAAGCCGGCAGAGACGACTGCAGCAGCAACTGAGGCACAGACCGAGGCAGCAAGTTCTGCAGCTGACACTAAGGCAGAGGCCACTGAGCCGGCCGGCGGCAAGGCAGAGGGCCCGATTACCGTAGTTTCCCGTGAGGATGGTTCCGGCACCAGAGGCGCTTTCATCGAGCTGTTCGGCATCGAGACCAAGAATGACGCTGGCGAGAAGGTAGACAACACCACCGAAGATGCAGAGATTACCAACAGTACCTCCGTTATGATGACCACTATCGCAGGCAATAAGGGCGCTATCGGATATGTTTCTCTGGGTTCCTTAAATGATACCGTAAAAAAAGCAGTTGCCATCGATGGTGCAGATGCAACGGTAGATGCTATCAAGGCAGGCGAGTACAAGGTAGCACGTCCGTTCAACATTGCAGTCAAGAGATGGTTTATGATGCTGCTTCTGGATTTCATCAAGTTCATCATGAGCGAGGATGGCCAGAAGGTGGTTGAGGATAACGGTTACATCAGCCAGGGCAATGAGGGTGCATACACCGCTACCGGCTTAAAGGGCAAGGTTGTTGTAGCTGGTTCTTCTTCTGTAACTCCGGTCATGGAGAAGCTGAAAGAGGCCTATGTAGCTGTAAACCCGGATGTCGAGATCGAGGTTCAGCAGTCTGATTCTACCACAGGTATGACCTCTGCGATCGAGGGTGTCTGTGATATCGGTATGGCATCCAGAGACTTAAAGGACAGCGAGCTGGAAGCCGGCTTAACCCCGACTGTCATCGCTATGGATGGTATTGCAGTCGTAGTCAACAATGAGAGCCCGGTTAGCGAGCTGACCAGCGAGAACGTAAAGGACATCTTCACAGGCGAGATCACAGACTGGGCAGATGTACAGTAAACAGCATGACTGTGAATAGCAGTCTGCCAGAACGCTACTGAAACGAAAAAACAGGAAGCAGGGCAGCAGGAAGACATCGTTGTGGCAGGATATAACCCGTGACGAAATAACACTGCGGCCCTGTTTCTATGTAAAGCATGCCGGATATGATGTAATTTCTTCTCCCGGCAACAGAAAGAAAGTGAGAATCATGAAAAATCTGAAAGAACAGCTTATGCATATGGTGTTTCTGCTGAGTGCCTGCGTATCCATTCTGTGTGTGGCCATGATCTGTGTCTTCCTTTTGCAAACGGAATTCCGGCCATCGGAAAGATTGGCATATTCCAGTTTCTGGCCGGTGAAAAGTGGAAGCCGGGCAACAATATCTTCGGTATTCTGCCTATGATCCTCGGCAGCATTTATGTCACAGCGGGCGGGTCCCATTGGTGTGCCGATCGGAATCCTGACGGCGGTATTTATGTCAAGATTCTGTCCGAAGCCGGTGTATAAGGTCAGTAAACCGGCGATCGATCTGCTGGCAGGTATTCCATCGGTTGTATATGGATTCTTCGGCATGGTGGTGATCGTGCCGGTGGTTTCCCAGCTTTTTGGCGGAAGCGGAAAAGCATGCTGACCGCATCGATCCTGCTCGGAATCATGATCCTGCCGACCATCATCGGTGTTTCGGAATCTGCGATCAATGCGGTTCCGGACAGCTATTATGAAGGCTCTCTGGCGCTGGGCGCTAGTCATGAAAGAGGCGTGTTTTTTGCAACACTTCCGGCGGCAAAATCCGGTATTCTGGCCGGTGTGATCCTGGTGTGGGCCGCGCCATCGGCGAAACCATGGCCGTCATCATGGTAGCCGGAAACCAGGCACGTATGCCGAAGGGGGATCCTTCGAAGGTGTCCGCACCATGACTGCCAACATTGTTCTGGAAATGGGCTATGCAACCGACTTGCATCGGGAAGCGCTGATCGCCACGGCGGTAGTTCTCTTTGTATTCATTCTGATCATTAACCTGTCGTTTTCAATCATCAGCAGAAAGGCGAATGCATAATGGAAGCAGCTATGGAAAAGAAAAATATGGAAATTCAGGCAATCAACCATCAGACCATTGGTCAGCGGTTGAAATCCTATAAACGCAGTCCGCTGTCACTGGTGCTTTTTACTTCTGGTATCGGTATCCGCACTTCTGACAGTGCTGACACTGCTGTTTTTGATCGCGTATATTCTGATCAAGGGAATCCCTATCTGACTCCGAGCCTGTTCGCATGGGAATACACAACGGAAAATGTATCCCTGATGCCGGCGCTGATCAATACGGTAGTCATGACAGGGCTTTCCCTGCTGATCGCAGTTCCTTCTCGGCATTTTCGCAGCCATCTACCTGGTAGAATATGCGAAGCGCGGCAACCGGCCCGTGAGCATCGTGCGGATTACCGCTGAGACCCTGACCGGTATTCCTTCTATTGTGTATGGTCTGTTTGGATTCCTTTTATTTGCCGTGGCACTGGGCTGGTCTTACACCATCCTGGGAGGCGCCCTGACGCTGGCGATCATGATTCTGCCTACGATCATGAGGACGACAGAGGAGGCATTAAAATCCGTACCGGATTCTTACCGGGAAGGCAGCTTTGGACTTGGAGCCGGATGTCTCCGCACCGTTTTCAGGTGGTTCTGCCATCAGCAGTGCCTGGAATTCTGGCAGGTATCATTCTGGCAGTCGGCCGTATTGTAGGCGAGACTGCGGCACTGATGTATACAGCGGGAACCGTTGCAGGTATTCCATCCAACCTATTCGGCTCAGGCCGTACTCTGGCAGTACACATGTATGTGCTGACCAATGAGGACTTTATACCAACCAGTCCTACGCCACCGCAGTTGTCCTGCTGGTGATCGTAGTCTGCATCAACGCAGTATCCGGATTTATCGCAAAGAAAGTGTCCGGAAAGGCTGCTTAAAAAAGGAGAACAAAATGGATAAGCTCACAATCAGCAATATGGAATTATATTACGGCGATTTTAAAGCCTTAAAGGTCGAATCAATCTGAACATCCAGGCCAACGAGATCACGGCCTTTATCGGTCCGTCCGGCTGTGGTAAATCTACCTTATTGAAATCCTTAAACCGCATGAATGATCTGGTCGAGGGCTGCCGCATCACCGGAAGCATCCTCTTAGACGGTGAGGATATTTACGGAGACATGGACATCAATCTTCTGAGAAAACGGGTTGGTATGGTATTCCAGAAACCGAATCCGTTCCCAATGAGCGTTTATGACAATATTGCCTATGGTCCGCGTACCCACGGCATTCATTCCAAGGCGCAGCTCGATGACATTGTAGAGAAATCCCTGCGTGACGCAGCAATCTGGGATGAGTTAAAGGACCGCCTGAAAAAGAGCGCCCTCGGACTTTCAGGAGGACCAGCAGCGTCTGTGTATTGCAAGAGCCCTTGCGGTAGAGCCAGAGGTGCTTCTTGATGGATGAGCCGACCTCCGCACTGGATCCGATCTCAACCTCAAAGATCGAAGACCTTGCAGAAACTGAAAAAAATTATACTATCGTCATGGTAACCCAATGCAGCAGGCAGCACGAATCTCCGACAAGACCGCGTTCTTCCTGCTGGGTGAAGTGATCGAGTTCGGTGAGACCGAGCAGATCTTCTCCATGCCGAAGAATAAGAAGACCGAGGATTACATTACAGGAAGGTTTGGTTGATATGCGCAATCGATTTGATGAACAGTTAGAGCTTTTGAATGTAGAGCTGATCCGTATGGGGGCCCTCTGTGAGGATGCCATTTCCTATGCGTCCCGCACCTCTGATGGGAGAGGGAGATTTTGCGGAAGAGGTCTACAAAGTCGATCATGAAATCGACCAGAAGGAGCGCGATATCGAGAATTCTCTGCATGCGGATTCTTTTGCAGCAGCAGCCGGTGGCAAAGGATCTGCGCCAGGTTTCTCAGCCTTGAAAAAATGATCTCTGATATGGAGCGGATCGGGGATCAGGCTTCGGATATCGCGGAGATCTGCGGCTTTGTGGATGACCGCGAGGCAAAGAGCCGTCTTCATATCCGTGATATGGCAGATGCTACCATGCGCATGGTGACCCAGAGCATAGATTCCTATGTCAAGCGTGATCTGAACATCGCAAAGAGAAGTGGTTCAGTATGACGATGTGGTCGATGAACTTTTCGGAAAGGTAAAACAGGAACTGATCGGTATGCTGGGTTCCGGAAATATTGATGAAAAACAGGGTGAATTCTGCATTGACATGCTGATGATCGCCAAGTACTTTGAACGGATCGGAGATCATGCAACGAATATTGCGGAGTGGGTGGAATATTCCATCACGGGAACCCATCTGGAATAGAAGGAGAACAGAAATGATCTATCTGGTTGAAGACGATGAAAGTATCCGGGAACTGGTAATCTACACTTTGCAGACCACGGGCCTTTACAGCAAAGCGGGCTTTTCCTGCGCAAAGGATTTCTGGAATGCCATGAAGCAGGAGTATCCGTCCCTGGTGCTTCTGGATATTATGCTGCCCGACGAGGACGGCCTGACCATCCTGAAAAGCTTCGGGATAATGGTCCGACCAGGCGCCTTCCGGTCATCATGCTGACTGCGAAGGGAAACCGAGTATGATAAGGTGGTAGGGGCTGGACAGCGGCGCGGATGATTATATACCAAAGCCCTTTGGCATGATGGAGCTGGTATCCAGAGTACGTGCGCTTCTGCGCCGGACCGAGCCGGAAAAACGGGTGGACAGCTGTGAAGCCGGCGCCATCCATGTGGATTTAAACCGGCACGTGGTCATGGTTGACGGTCAGATCGTCAATCTCACCTTCAAAGGAATTTGAACTGCTCTGTTACCTGATGGAAAACAAGGGAATGGTTTTAACCAGAGATCAGCTGTTATCGAAAAATATGGGGTTATGATTTTGATGGAGAGACCCGCACGGTGGATGTCCATATCCGGACCTTACGCCAGAAGATTGGCGAGGCCAGCCGCTGCATTGAGACCATCCGCGGAGTCGGCTATAAGCTGGAGGATGAAACATGAAAATCAAAAGAAAAATCTACTGGAATCTGTGTCTGGTAGCGCTTTTGACCATGGTTGTATCTGCACTGATCACAGCGCTCCTGTTATGCCAGGATCTGCAGACCCAGATGCGTCATTCCGTATGACGGAGGTCCCGTTATCTGGAATCTGCCATGGAGGTGTCGGAGAAGATTACTGGCACACTTAAAGAGCCGCGGAGACGGTAACAGTGAGAACCGGATCACCTGGATCGCGCAGGATGGTACGGTGCTCTACGACAGCTTGCAGACAGTGAAAGCCTTGAAAATCATAAAGATCGGCCGGAGATCGCTGCAGCATTCAAAAACGGCCGGGGACAGAGCGTCCGCACATCCAGAACCCTTGCGGAGCAGGCCTATTATTACGCAGCCCGTTTGAGCGATGGAAGCGTGATCCGGGTAGCAAGTACCACAAAAAGCGCACTGGCCACGGTTTTCCATACCGTTCCGGTCATGATTGCCATGGGTATTCTCATTGTGCTTGGTGTGCTGATCCTGGCGGAGCTTCAGACAAAAGCGGATCATAGCACCGATCAACAAGATGGATCCGGACAATCTGCAGGCCGATGAGGTTTACGATGAGCTGGCTCCCGCTGGTACGCCGTCTGGAAAAGCAGAAAAGAAACCATCCGCGGGCAAATGCAAATCCTACGGGAAAAGCAGGAGGAATTCTCTGCGATCACGGAAAAACATGCAGGAGGGCTTTCTTGTTGTGAACAGCAGAGGCGATGTCATGTCCTACAATAAGAGTGCCACGAGGCTGCTGGGAATTCCGGTGGAGCAGACAGAGGATCACAAGGCCAATATCAATATCATCAGCCTCAACCGATCTGAGAAATTCCGACAGGTGGTAGACGGCGCCTTAAAGGGTTCCCACTGCGAGCAGATGCTGGATGTGGGTAACCGCCATTATCAGATCATTGCCAATCCGGTTGCAGAGTCAGGGAAAGAAGCGGTGCGGTGGTCGTCATCCTCGATGTCACCGAGCAGCAGAGGCCGGGAAGATTTCGCCGGAATTTACCGCCAACGTCTCACACGAGCTGAAAACTCCGCTCTGCCTCATTGACTGCGTGTTTGAGGTTCATACCGTTTTTCGTTTTTCACGGACTAATGCAACAAACGCGGAATAGTCATGAAGCTCCCGGCATTTTTCCATTAATTCTGCGTTATAACCCTTTGTTAATGTTTAATACCAGTGTTTCTAGTTCCAGGTAAGGATGCTCGGTTCTGGGGGCGATAAAGATCAGACAGGCGAAGAACGGATCGCTTCCTCCATTTTCTGTTCTCCGTTGTAAAATACCACAAAACGAGACTCCGGGATTGCTACCGGAAGTTCCCCATACAAAAACATGTCTTTTGTCAGCACCGAGTAAAGATCTGCCACATACAACAGATTGCGAAGTGGCATGTTTGGATTTTTTTTTCGTGGACTGGTGTTCATACAGAAACAGCCGGTCGCAGATCATAAAGGATACATCGTTTTCATACCAAGATAAATGGCGTTTTCCAGTGTTGTAATGACCAGCTCTTCCGGATCTTGATATGCAGTGTCATTCATCGCATTATAAAGTGCCAGAAGCGCCCGCTTTTCCTTAAAGATCATACGAAAGATCCGGTCTTTGTAGGCGCGAATCGGAATGGGGTGTTTCAGATCCTTCTCGGTCTGATAAAATGCAGTGGTCAGTGTGTTTTTTGCCATAGGCATCTCCTTTCTTATGTCGGAATCCCATTCTGCTTTTCTTCATCATCCTGGAATTCCTTTGTGTTGATAGTTGGGTGTTCAAGCAAAGAAAAATTCCAGTAGATAATTCAGAATGGCATTGCCATAGAAATGAGAGAACCGCAGGCTGTAATCAAATGCACCATGACCAATGCGGTTTAAAAGAATATTTCTGCTTTGTCTATAACATATCATGTTTGCAAAAATAAGGGCTGCAAGCATTTTCGGAACTTCTGTCTGGCTATTCTGACTGGCTATTCTACAATAAACATAGCCAGAACGTTGCTGATAAAAAGCCTGTAATCCATCTGATAGTAGCGTTTTGGCTTTTTTTTTTTGCGAGTTAATATGGGCTGCAGTTATACAGCGGAGTCAATACAGCAGGAAGTGAATGAGACCGCTTTCCGGGATTTTCAGCATATCAGGTGTTTGCATCTTGAACTGTACGAGCAGCGAACCGCGTGTCCGAATGCAGCGGATGTAGTCCGATGCAGGCGAACGCGTTTTGTGACCGGAAGCCGATTTCCTGGGCAAACAACGATATGTGAGGACTGCCGAGCCAGGCCGGTGGGTGTAGGAGTTGATGAGGAAGAAGAGCATCGGATAAGAGCTGTGCGCACAGCTTTACCAGCGGATGGATCGCGTCCGATTTTCCAGATCTCGCCTTTAGGACCTCTTCCGTAGGAGGGAGGATCCATGATGATGCCGTCGTAGTGGTTGCCGCGGCGGATTTCACGTTCGACAAATTTTACGCAGTCATCCACGAGCCAGCGGATCGGGGCATCACTTTCAGCCGGAGGATGCGGCATTTTCTTTGGCCCAGGTAACCATGCCCTTGGAGGCGTCCACATGGGTGACTGCCGCGCCTGCCTTCGCTGCGGACAGGGTTGCTCCGCCGGTGTAGGCGAACAGATTCAGTACCTTAATCGGACGTCCTGCTTTGCGGATCTTGTCACCGAACCAGTCCCAGTTCGCTGCCTGTTCCGGGAAAAGACCGGTGTGTTTGAAGCTGAATGGCTTTAGGTTGAACGTAAGATCATGATATCCGATGGTCCACTGCGGGGGAAGATCGAAGAATTCCCATTCGCCGCCGCCCTTTTTACTGCGGTGATAGTGTCCGTTCATGCGCTTCCAGCCTCTGTGGGTCTTTTGGGGTATCCCAGATGACCTGTGGGGTCCGGGCGGACTAAAAGGTATTCACCCCATCTTTCCAGTTTTTCTCCTTTGAACAGTCAATGACCTGATAATCTTTCCAGCCATCTGCTAACCACATATATTTTTTCCACCTTTCGTAGTTGGTTATCACATTGTTGTTTATTGCTTCATTTCTCCCGGAATCATTGGTTTTCCTGCGAAAGAGGCAGGAACTCCTAACAATTATAGCAGTAAAACGTTGTGGTGTCCATGAAATTAGTGTCCCCTGAAATTTACTTTTTTTTGGCAAAGCTATAGTATAGTAGAAATCAGAGAAAAAGACGGTTCTGAAGAAATCGGAGATTTGTCCGGCAGAAGCAGGAAACCGGTCAGACTAGAAGAAAGACAAGGTGGACGAGAGTTATGAAGAAATATGATTATGTACTGGTTGGAAGCGGACTTTATGCAGGGTGTCTGGGCGTACGAGGCAAAGAAACGTGGAAAAACCTGTCTGGTTGTGGAAAAACGCGATCATATCGGCGGAAATGTGTATTGCGAGGATGTGGAGGGGATTCATGTGCATCGTTATGGGCACACATCTTCCATACCAGCGACCGTCAGGTGTGGGATTATGTAAATAATCTGGCTGAGTTCAACCGCTTTGCACAACAGCCCGGTTGCGAACTACAAGGGCGAGATGTACAACATGCCGTTTAATATGAACACCTTCAGCAAGATGTGGGGCATCAGCACCTGGCAGAGGCAAAAGCGATCATTGAGGGGAGCAGAAGAAGGCAGTGACTGGTGAGCCGGGGAAACCTTGAAGAGCAGGCCATCAGCCTTGTGGGAACTCACATATACGAGAAGCTTGTTAAGGGCTACACAGAGAAACAGTGGGGAAGAGACTGCAAGGATCTTCCGGCCTTTATCATCCGCAGGCTCCCGGTACGTTTTACCTATGACAACAACTACTTTAACGATCTGTATCAGGGTATCCCTATCGGAGGTTACAATGTTATTATTGACCGTCTCTTTGAGGGCTGCGATATTGAAACCGGCGTGGATTATCTGGAACACAGGGAGCATTATGATGCGTTGGGCGAGACTGTGTATACAGGAAACCATTGATGCTTACTATAAGTATCAGTTTGGCAAGCTGGAATACCGCAGCCTGCGTTTTGAGTCTGAGGTTGCTGGATGAGGAGAATCATCAGGGTGTGGCTGTGGTTAACTATACGGATCGGGAAACTCCGTATGCCGTGTGATCGAACACAAGCATTTTGAGTTTGGTACCCAGCCGAAGACCGTTATCACCAGAGAGTACCCGGCCGACTGGAAAGAGGGCATGGAAGCTGTATTATCCGGTGAACGATGAGAAGAACCAGGCGCTGTACCAGCAGGTATGCGGCACTGGCTGAGAATGAGGATCACGTGATTTTGGCGGACGTCTGGCAGAGTATAAATATTATGACATGGATAAGGTGATCGCATCTGCGCTGAAGCGCACGGCAGAATACATGGGAGATTAATATGAACCGGGAATGTATGAATGTGGTTTACGCCTCGAATGACGGATATGCCAGGCATCTGGGAACATCCCTCTATTCTCTGCTGGATAAGAACCGGGATTTTGAGGAGATTGCTGTCTATGTGCTGACCCTGGGGCTTTCGGAGGAAAATCAGGAGAGGCTTCGGGAAATCGCAGAGTATTTTGGGCGAAGCCTGTTTTTTTAAACCTGGATGATCTGCGGGAGCGCATAGGCTATGAAGTGGACACCGGCGGCTTTGACGTCAGTATCATGCTGCGCCTCTTTATGGGGGATATGCTGCCGGAAACCGTAGAGCGGGTGTTATATCTGGACTGCGATACGGTGGTGCTTCAGCGTCTTTGAAACATCTGTGGAAAGAAAATCTGGAGGGAAGCATTGTGGGGGCGGTGATGGAACCCACGATTTATGAGACAGTGAAGGAAACCATTGATCTGGGGGAAGAGGATCCCTATTATAATTCAGGGTTCTTCTGGTCGATCTGAAACAGTGGCGGGAGCAGAGATCCAGAAAAAAAGCTTCTGGAGTTCTGGAAGAGCAGGGGTGGAAAAATTGTTTGCCAGTGATCAGGATGTGATCAACGGTACGCTGAAAGGACAGATTCATACCCTGATGCCGCGTTACAACTTCTTTACAAATTACCGGTACTTTTCCTACCGGGAACTGGTGCATCTGGGAAAGACCTACAAGGCGTGACACCGCGGGGAGCTGCAGATCGCAAAGAAGCATCCGTCTATCATCCACTATATGGGAGATGAGAGACCCTGATTGCCGGCAATCTGAATCATTACCGCAGGGCCTATGAGCTGTATCTGACAAAGACACCTCTGGGCGGGAGCTGCGAAAAGAACGCGGAAAACGTACTTATATGCTGGCATACCACATGCTGGATTATGCAACGGCTATCTGCCCGCCGGTACGCCGTATGGTGAGCCGGAAGCTGGGCATGAAGCTGGTGGAACGGAGGAAAAAATCATGATAACAGTTTTGATGGCAACGTATCAGGGAAGGCAATATCTTGAGCAGCAGCTGGACACGATCCTGGCCCAGACTGTGCCGGTAAAGATCCTGATCTCAGATGACGGCTCAGATGACGGAACCCGGAAATGTTAGATAATTATGCCGGATGGTATCCGGAGCAGGTGGTTCTGCATCACAGAACAGAGCATACAGGTGGTGCGGCAGGGAAACTTTTTCTGGCTGATGCAGGAAGCCCTGAAGGATGAGAAAATGAATATATCCTGTTCAGTGACCAGGATGATGTCTGGGGAGAATGATAAAGGTCAGCGTAATGCTGCATCGGATGAAGGTGCTGGAAAAGGGACTGGGCAGCGCATGCCCGATCCTGCTGTATTCCGATATGGAAGTGGTGGACGAAGAGCTTTACGAGATCAGTCCGAGCTTTGCCGCTTATACTCATCAGGATCCGGACCGCAGCTTTGCGGAAGCTTCTGGTGGAGAACCAGGTGACCGGCGGCGCCTCCATGATCAACCGGACGCTGCTTTTGCGCTGCGCGAAGGCACCGGAGGTCTGCTGCATGCATGACTGGTGGATCGCCCTGACCGCATCCTGTTTTTGGTATCATCGAATTCATGCCGAGGGCACTGTTCAAATACCGCCAGCACGGAAATAATGTGCTGGGCGCAAAGGATGCAGGCAGCTTTGGAGAAATGAAAGCACGACTGGGACGCGGCAAAGAGGTAGAACAGAATTACCGCCGGATGTTAAACCAGGGCATTGCTTTCGGCCGCCGGTTCTGGAAGGACATGGACAAGGTACAGCGCATGACGCTGCGGGCGATTCCTGGCATTGCCGTACCAGTCAGCAGCAGGGCGGCTGAAGAATATCCGTTACAATCACTTCTATAAAAACTCCGTATTACAGACGCTGGCTATGTGCATGACAATCCCGAGGGCGGAGAAGATGCGGCAGCCGAAATGTGAGCAGGCTGTGGGACAGGAGCAGGAAGTATGAGTATGCAACTGAGCTGTGTGATTCTGAATTACAACGATGCGAAACTACCGAAAAAACTGGTGATGAAGATTGCGGATTACGATGTATTGCACCAGATTATTGTAGTGGACAATGCCTCCACGGATGATTCCCCGGAGCGGTTGAGAAAACTGGAGTCTGATGCAAATGCAAGTCAATCCTGCAAAGTCCGTGTGATTTCGCCGACCACAACGGGTGGCTACGGCTCTGGCAACAACCTCGGTGTTTGCTGCGGCGGAACAGGGTGCAACCCATGTTCTGATCGCGAATCCGGATGTGGTATTTTTCGGAGCAGTCCCTAAAAGCCATGCTGGCAGTCTTTGCCCGTCACCCGGAGGTGGGAATCGTGAGCCGCCGCCTGTTACCTACCCGGATCCGTGACGCGCGGGGTGCCGTTCTGATGCGAATCTGAAAAACGGCTGGCCGCTGCGCTTTCATGCACTAAGGGAACTTTTGAGCATGGGTCCGGTGAGCCGCCGCCTGTTCAGTCCGCTCCAGGAAAGACGTTTAACTACCCGGATTCCTGTTTTGCAAAACTCGCGTGCTTTGCCAGACTGCACGCTCAGACAATGCTCTCCGGTCTGGCGCTATGCTCGCTCATGAAGAAAATTCCAACGCATCTGCTTATTCTGTATAGTCTGACCGAACCTTCTACTGTACTGGTTATTCTACGATAATAATAAACGCAGCCAGAACGTTACTGACGAAAGCAACCATAAATCCGGCTTTTATCTAATAGTAGCGTTCTGGCTGCGTTTTCTTTAATGAGTTAATATGGGCTGTAGCCGCTGTTTTTTCATAGCGAAACCAATACAGCAGGAGGTGAATGAGACCACC
>VOFC01005499.1_pt1 | contig 24822 bp, 39 predicted proteins | sample 5384161 | NCBI WGS metagenome assembly VOFC01 (sample SAMN12384722, study PRJNA508395) | human gut metagenome | isolation source: healthy gut B | host: Homo sapiens | reverse complement strand
AGAATCGGGATGCATCGTCATAAACAGGTCCAAACGTATGTGTCACATGCGTATATTCCATTCTCTTACACCAAAACGGCATCAGTGCAGAACCGCACTGATGCCCTCTTCCTCTCTCTATTACTGATAATCTGCCACATTGGAACTACAGAATCAGAATGGAGATCACACTGATCAGAATCATCAGATTCCTGAGGTTCGCAAGGTCTGCCAGTACAATGCTGGTCGGAATATAGGAAACCAGAATCCAGTTAGTTCCGGATACCTCCTCAAACACGGTCATATTGCCGTCCAATGTGGAAAAGCTGTAATCACGATCCGCAATCTTCGCCGCTACACTCTGCTCGAATGCACTGCTGCCGTCGCTGCCGAGCGTCGTGGAAATCTTCGCAGAATCACGGCTTGCCAGAATCGTTGCCGTATCCTTGTCCACGAGGATAGCCTCCGCATTCTTCATCTCGATAAACGCGTTTACAATGACGGAAATGCGGTCGAGCGTCATATCCGCAGAGATGACTTTCATCTTTTGCCGCTGCCGTCATTTAAAATACCGGATGCACTGATGACACTGACGCCTTCTGAATTAACATAGGAAGATCCGATCGCCATATTGACTCTGGTCAGTCCCTCCTGATACCAGACACTGTTGACCGGGTCCGACTCACTCATCGCCGAATCCGACGCTTTCCAGAGCTTTCCGGTCTCATCCGCGATGTAAAGTCCCTCCGGATAATTTGAGTTATAATTATAGTAGGAATCCAGTGTGCTATAATTATTTAGGTTATGATTACGAATCAACACTAAAGGGAGAACTTATATATATGGACAAAATTTAATCATTCCAAAAGATTATCATTCAGAATTGAATTTGCATGATACACAGATTGCGATTAAGACAGTCAAGGACTTTTTCCAGGGACTGCTTGCACTGCGCCTGAATCTGTCCCGTGTATCCGCCCCTCTGTTTGTAGACCCGCTGTCCGGACTCAACGACAACTTAAACGGTGTGGAGCGCCCGGTCACCTTCGACATCAAGGAGCAGAACGGCAGAACCGCCGAGGTCGTTCAGTCGCTCGCCAAATGGAAGCGCTACGCGCTCAAAAAATACGGCTTTTCTTACGGGGAAGGTCTTTACACCGATATGAATGCCATCCGCCGCGATGAAATCACCGACAATATCCACTCTATCTTTGTCGACCAGTGGGATTGGGAGAAAGTCATCAAGCAGGAGGAGCGCACGCTCGACACCTTAAAGGAAACGGTGAACACCGTATACAAATGCCTGCGCAAGACCGAAAAATACATGGCGATCCAGTACGATTACATCGAGGAGATCCTGCCGCACGACATCTTTTTCGTCACGACGGAAGAGTTGCGGAGATGTTCCCGGACAACACGCCGAAGGAGCGCGAATACTATATCACCAAGACCAAAGGCGCCGTGTGCATCTTAAAGATCGGCGATACGCTGGAAAACGGCGAGCCCCACGACGGACGCGCGCCGGATTACGACGACTGGGCGTTAAACGCGGACATTCTTGTATACTATCCGGTACTTGACATTGCCCTTGAGCTTTCTTCCATGGGAATCCGGTATCGTGGACAAAAAAAGCCCTGCTGTCCCAGCTTAAAAAGGCAGGCTGTGAGGACCGCGCGAAGCTTCCGTTCCAGAAGGCGATCATCGACGGCGAGCTTCCTTACACCATCGGCGGCGGTATCGGTCAGTCCCGTATCTGTATGTTCTTCCTGCGCAAGGCGCACATCGGCGAGGTGCAGTCCTCCCTGTGGCCGGATGAGATGATGCAGGCATGCGAAAAGAGCGGAATCCAGCTGCTGTAAGCCTCGATTAAAAAAGGAATTGCCGCGATAAGCATAGACCTCTTTGGAGGGATAAGTAATATTACATGCGGCGGCAAATTCTGAAATGCCGTAGATCCGTGATGATCCGTGATCTTTTGTTTGGAAACGGACTTCCAGATACAATTTTAGATTTTGCGGCGTCCCTTATGGCACTTCTGAACAAAACATAACCGCGCGAAAATCTGGTCGGCATCTTCCCTTTTTCAACCAGATGCCGTAGCTGGCATGGAAGAGGTGCCATTAGGACACCAGAAAGTCCGCTCATTGTCTGCGGCTTGTCGAAAGTGTCCAAACGTGGCAAAGACACGGAATGAGATGCCAGCCACGGCATGGAAGAAATACTTTTGCTTCAAAGAATTTGCCGCCGTCTGTTTATTCTGGAACTTTTTGTTCTCTAGTATTCCTATAATATTAGTTATCAAACCAAAGAACGATATTCTTATTGCGGCAATTCCTTTTTATCTCCTTTATTATTCCAGCTGCCCCAGAAAGATTTCTCTCCGCTCCACTTCTTCCGCTTCCTCATTTCCGTCCGCCTTGGCGTGCAGCAGCGGATATTTTGACCCCGTGCGCAGCATCTCCATCACCGACGCATAGTTGGCATATTCCGGCGACACCAGAATCATTCCTTTTCCACGCGGCAGTTCCTGCTCCATCAGGCTGCACAGATAGCGGAGGTTTGCTCCGTGAACCAGCGGAAACTTTTCCCCGGATCTCCTGTAAGCGTTCGTCCGGCTGCTTCCAGCTGCCGTAGACGCCGCGGTAAATCTGCATAAATTCATGCAGCTGTTCTGTAAAATGCTCCGGAATCTTTCGCCCCGACTCCGCAGCAAGGAACCACAGATATTCCGAGAGCGGCATATACACCGGAACAAAAGCATGTTTCCTCACCGCTTCCTCCATATTCTGATTCAGATAAGCGCTATGCAGCACAATCGGATCGCCGGCCAGCAGCAGCTGTCTGTCCTCCGTCACATATACCGCCCACTCCTGTAAAAGGCTTTTGGTCCACTCCCTGCTCCAGGCATCCGGCGCGGCGGTCTTCTCCCGGAAAGAGGCACGCACCTTTTCCCGCCACTCCTCATCCAGGCAGTGCCATGCATCCCCGAGTAAGAGCACCTGCCACAAGATATCCGCTTCTTCCGCAAAAAGCAGCTGTTCCAGAAACGGTGTCACAAGATGCGCCCTCTTTCCGTCCGCATCTAAGACCGCACGCAGGATTTCCGGAACCATTCCGTCCGCCTCCGCACCCTCGGTCTGGAATACCAGAAACTGTTTTTCTCTCCCCGTCCGTCTCCTGCAGCCGGTTTGCAATCTGTCCTGCCGCAGCCGAGAATGTACAGTATTCTTTTGCGGTGCTGTACGCTTTTCCCGCATGAAGATCCTGCGCCGTGTAATCCGGCAGCACTGCCGTGCGTTTTCCTTTTCTGGTTCAGGTAAAGTGCCATCCACTCTGTATACACGGACAGCGGCGGCAGATACACCGTCTCCTGCTGCGGTTCTTTCATATCTTTCGTATCTTTCGTGTCTTTCTTCCCGTCCCGAAGCCGCCCGGACAATACGGCTGCCTCCGGCAGTATGGCGCGCTCCGTGCAGTTCTCTACATGGGATAAGCTGTTTAAAAACGCCTCGATTCTCGTTATCACTCCCACCTTGGACTGATGCTCGTCCACCTCTATTTTCAGGTACGGCTTGTCCCCCATAATTTCCGCAAAAGGTGGGAGATCATGCCGTCCGGTCCGCAGCCGTGGTTCGTCAGATAGACGGCATACAGATTCGGATGCTCCTTAATGATCTTCGCTCCCGACAGAATGTGCTGCGCAAATGGCCAGTACAAATTTGGATAATGACCGGACAAATCCACATCATGTCCTTTCAGATGGGAAAGTGTCAACACTCTGCACCCTCTCTTTAACATTTCCCCGGGAATTCCCATATTTAAAACCGGGTCTGACACGCCGTAGTTTCTTGTAATCAGAACGAGCACCTTGTCCTCCGGTTTCAACTCGTCCAGGATCTGCGCGCCCAGTTTTTCAGAATTCTTCTCACAGCGCACCATCGCCGCCGCGCCCTTCGCGAGCGCCGCCGCACACCGTGCCTTGTCGCATCCCAGTTCCTCACCCGCTCTGATCATCGCTCCCGCAAGCTGCGGTTTTCCCATATCCAGATCCAGAACCGGGCAGATCAGCTCCACGCCGCGCGTTCCGAAAGCCCCAGCACACTTGCGACAATCCGCGGCGCTGTCTGCATATAGACACAGCCGTAATTGTGCGCAACGCCGGAAGTCTCATGCCGGATCGTATGGATACACGGGATAAAAATGTAGTCCACCTTTTTTTTTCTCGCAAGCCATTCCATGTGCCCGTGCAGTAATTTTACCGGATAACAGGTCTCCTCCGCCGCCATCTCCTGTCCGAGCGCAATGATCTTATCGTCCGTCTCCGGCGACAGCAATACATTAAAGCCGAGAGTCTTAAAATACTGGTACGCCATCGGGAAAAATTTATAAATCATGAGCGCACGCGGAATTCCCGACAGTCTTTTTCCCCGGCAGCAGCGTTCCGTCATAGCCTGCCAGGAACCATTTCTGGCTCTTCCGGTAATTCTCCTCATTCCGGATGCTCTCCTTTTGGGATGTGCCACCCTGCTCTTTTGCCGCGAGCGCCGCTCCGTATGCCCCGGTCACATCGTAAAACGGCGTGATGTGAAGCCGTTCTCCAAACACTTCATAGAAAGCCGCAACGATTCCTCGTTATGCACGACTCCGCCCTGAAGGCAGATATGTTCTCCCTTGCGCTTATTGCCGACTACCCTGTTTAAATAGTTTCTGACAATCGAGCGGCACAGCCCTGCACAGATATCCTCCTTGTCCGTGCCTGCCGCAAGCTCCGCTGCAATCTTGGATTCCATCAACACGGTGCAGCGCTCTCCCCCAGATCGATCGGCACATTTGCCTTCAAGGCACTGTTTCCGATCTCCTCCAGCGATACTTCCATGCGGTTCGCCTGTTCCTCGACGAAGGAGCCCGTGCCCGCCGCACACACTTTGTTCATCTCGAAATCGACGACCTGGCCGTCCCGGATACTGATGTATTCGGAGTCCTGACCGCCGATCTCAAACACGGTATCCACCTCCGGGCACAGATGGGCAGCCCGCGCGCCTGCGCCGTGATCTCATCCAACACCGTGCCTGCACCGGTATTCTCCGCGATATAGTACCGCCCCGATCCCGTGACACCAATGCCTTCCCACGTGAGTGCTTCCCCGTATTTCCGCTTTAACTGTGCCATTCCCTGCTGCACCGCGCCGAGAGGATTGCCGCGCGTTCTAAGATACAGATCGTCAATGACGGCTACGTCCTCCCCGTCAGCACAAGGTTTGTGCTCGTGGATCCCCACGTCAATCCCGAGCCAGAGCTTTTCCCCGCCACGTAACGGTCTGGTCCGGTGAAGTGCCTCCTTCTCGTAGTCATATCGCGGCAGCGCCTTTCTTTTTTGCTCCTCATCCGCCACCTCCCTGCGGACCGGGTGTTTCCAGTCAAAGGCCAGCTTCCCGCGGCATGCACAGGCTGCGATTCCGGCAGCAGACACCACAGGCTCCCTCTTCCCCGCAAAGCAGTTCTTCTTCTTTTTAATCCGAAGATATCACAGATGGCGAGGCGCACGCCTTCATTATAGACAACGCCTCCCGTCACAAGCACCGGCGGCTGCACCGGAAGCTTTCCGCACGACCGCAGATTTAAAATTGCGGATCACGGCATAGGAAAGTCCGAGCAGAATATCTTCCACCGGCACACCTTCCTGCTGTCTGTGGATCAGGTCTGTCTTGGCGAACACGCTGCACCGTCCCGCAAGCCGCGGCACACTTTTCGCCCGTCTGACATACTCCGAGTAGGCGGACAGCGGAAGTCCGAGCCGGTACATCTGATCCTCGAAAATGCTCCCGTTCCGGCGGCACATTCCCCGTTCATGGCGTAGGAGAGCGTCTCTCCTCACGGATTCCGGTAAGGGAAGCAGGAATTCTGTGCTCCCATCTCTACGATGCTTCCCGCGTCCGGATAGAGCATTCTCTGTCCTTCCAGAAGGCTGCTGATGCGGTTGATCTGCACTTCCTTTTGGATCCCCGATACAAACAGACTGCACCGGATTGACCGCTGCATACAAAACTCCTGTCGCCGCACGATGTCTCCACCTGCCCAAGCATGTCCACAAGATTCTGATACAGTTCTCCGCGATGCAGTCTGTAATCTTTATATATGATGTTTTCGCCTTCGACAACAGCGATGGAAATACTTCCATTTCCGATGTCGATTCCAAGTCCTGCTTCTCTCATTGCTTTCCTCCGAAATTGCCTCTTACGCATAGTTAGAATATTCTAACTAAATGTATCACATTGCAAGAGCCGTTTCGGTTGCAAAAGCAACGGAATCAGTCTTCTATTAGAGAAAGATTCTCAAATAGTTCGATCAGTCTAACTTCAATCCTTGCCAGAAGCGAGCCAAAGGCTGGTTCCTGTGGATGTGTGGTCTGTGTATGCCTCCAGATCTTCCACGCCTTCGGTATCTACCATCTCCTCTGCCAGTGCCTTCATGGACAGGCTGATCTTATTGTCGTTGGTATTCAATACCTTTGCCTTGACCTTCTCCGACCTTAAGCACTTCGGACGGCTTTCCGATTCTGCGCTCACAGATCTGTGAGATGTGTACCAGTCCGCTCAGTCCGTTGCCCAGATCAATAAATGCGCCGTACGGCATCAGGCTCTCGACAGTTCCCTCAAGCACGGTTCCCGGCACGATCATAGAGATCTTGTGATTGCGCTCCTCCGCCTCTGCCTCGAGTGCAACCGCCTTTCCGGAAAGCACGAGCTTTTCGCGCTCCTCATCCACCGTGATGACCCGACCGAATCTCTTTTCCTACCCAGCTCTCCGTATCCTCCACATAAAGCGGATGTGATCTGGGATGCCGGAATGAACGCGCGGATCCCTCAAGATATGCCACAACGCCTGCCTTCACGCTCTCCTTGATGCGGACGGTTACCGTTGTACCCTCCTCCATCATCTCTTTGAGCTTCTCCCATGCCTGCTCTTTTCATTGGCTTCCCTGCGGGAGAGAAGAATGTTGCCTGCGCCGTCGTCTACTCGGATCACGGTCGCCTCGATCGTATCCCCACATGCACAGCCTCCGCCAGTGAGAAATCCGGATCGCTGCTCATCTCCTCCGCACTGATAAATCCCGGTGCATAATATTTCAGGTCAAGCGTAACGCCCTCCTCGTTGACATCGATCACCGTGCCGGTTAAAATATCTCCCTCTCTGATTCTGCGGAAAGAAGCTTTAACTCCTCCTTGTAATCATCCATTGATTCCATGTGTCTTAAACCTCCATCTCTTTTTCTACCTGTAGTGTACCACATTTCAGTCTGATTACAACCTTGAATAAATCACCATCCACCTCGATTGACAGTTTTCCGCCCTGCGCCTCGGTAAAACTTCTGGCAATCGCAAGTCCCAGACCCGGAGCCTTCCGTGCCGCGCGAAGTATCGCCGCGCACGAAGCGCTCCGTGATTTCCTCCGGATCAAAATTCAGTTCCGTCGCCGACATATTTTGATCGTGATCTCCACGAACTCCTCCGGTGCCTCCCCGGATGTGTGCACCTGCACGTACACGCGGCTCTGCGGCATCGCATATTTCTGAATATTGACAAACAGATTTTCAAAGATGCGGAATGTCTTCTGATTGTCAAGCACCACGATCACTTTTTCCTCCGGCACATCCCAGCGCAGCGTAAGTCCCATCGCCGCAAAGCGCTCCGTATGCTCCACAGCAACCTGCTTTAACAGATTCACCACATCGACTTCCATCGGATGCAGCACAATATTGTTGCTGGTCGCCTTGCTGACCTCAAAAAGATCCTCGATCAATATTTTTAACCGCTGGCTCTTTTTATCGAGCGTCTCAATGTATGACCTGCGCTCCTCCTCCGTGATGTCCTCCTTCTTTAACAGTTCCACGTAGGTTGTGATCGCCGTGAGCGGTGTTTTTAAATCATGGGAAACGTTCGTGATGAGATCCGTTTTCATTCGCTGGCTCTTCACTTCCTCATCCACCGCCTTCTTAAATCCGTCACGCACCCTGGAAAGCTCCACCTTCATCGGCTCATATATTCCCAGATCCTCGGTGATCTCCGTGTCCAGATCTCCGTCCGCCATCCGGCTTACACTGCGTAGCAGCGCCTGATAATCTCTGCCGATCCTGTCATAATATTTTTGATAAAACAGAACACAAAGATGGAGTACACGATCAGCGCGCCGAGGCCGAAAAAACCACATCATCGAGCAGAGCGACAGCACCGCAAAGTTGATCAGCACGATTTTCCAGATCGTCTTTGTGGATTTTTCTGAAAAATCCACATGCGCCACCTCATAGCGGAACGTGTTCCACAATTTTTTCAACCCCGGAAAAATCTGATAAATCAGGCTGTACTGCCTGATATATTCCCTGACTCCCAGGAAAAATACCGGACGCAGTATGCGAAGCGCCGCATACCAGATGCCATACAAAAACAGGAGCGGAACCATCATCTGTCCAAGCTGTAAGATGGCTCTCCAGGCATTGTTTCCAAGTAAAACATCCACTCCTTCGCTGTAATAGGAATAGCTTCTTATGATATCGTAGAAGTTTTCCTCCATACATGCCATGCAGCAGACGGCAATCACCGCCACCTCCATGAGATACCATTTCCCCGGGCGTTGCATTGGTATGTCTTCCTTCCAGATGCGCCTGCTCGTCATAAGAAACATCCATCCCGCCACCGCAGCAAGGCTTACCAGAAACAAAATGCTTCCGCCAGACGCGCGGTACACTAACACCACCTGCACCCAGTAATTTGTCATATCCCTCATACGGATCTCCCAAGGAAATCGTATCACTCGTTGATACCGGAAGTCCGAAGATCACCTTAAAGTCCTTCGGTCCCTGCAACTGACCCGCTTCCACATATCCGCCCAGCGACTGTCCCAAAAGATTTTCCCGGTCTACATTCTGAAACGCCTTTGATCAGAACGCTGCCGCTGATATTTTCGTCGTACAGCGGTGTCACTTCCAGCGCGCCCTCTTTGTCAAAGGATAAGCATACGATGTCCGTATAATACTGCTTTATCTTCTCCGTCACGGTTCCATCCACGCATGTCTCGAGCGGCTGATCCGTATTTTTCACGCAGTCAGCACTGCTTTTGTATACACAGTAATCGATGTTCCAGCTGTCACTCTCAAACTGGCTTTTCCATTCGTCAAACGTAGAGGTTACCGTGTCCTTTACATACTGGTAATCTTCATCATCCGTCGGCAGATTCAAAAACAGTCCGCCTGCATCTGCCTGCCCGCTCCGCTCCATCTGCTCTACATACAGGACATAGCTGCCCTGATAGAGTGTCTGTACCGTATCGTTGTCCACGCTGTCCGAGGACTCGCGCATCATCTCCGCTTTCTGCTGCTCTTTCTGTCTCTCAGCCGTCCGGTACACCACCGGGAAAAAACACATGGTAATGATCGTGATGAAAATGATTCCCGCGATCGCTATGATAATCCGCTTGCTGCTGTTTACGGCATTGCTGTTGCTGCCGCCGTTATTTCTGTTATTGCTGTTGCCGGCATTGCCCGGCACCGTTATTTTTCCAGTGCTGGCACCATTGCTGCCGCCGTTGTTTCTTGCTACTGTTGCACCGTTACTTGCGCTGACATTATTATTGCCGGCACCGTTGTTTCTATTGTTGTTTTTTTCAATTTTATATCCAACACCCCACACCACCTTTAAGTATTTTTGGATCTCTCGATTGATCTCAATCTTGTCCCGGATATTTCTCACATGCACCATAATCGTATCGGTATTGATCGCCTTCTTTCGTTCCACACACGCTCATAGATCTCGTCCGCCGAATATACACGCCCCGGCGTCCGGATTAAAAGCGCAAGTATCTTGAATTCAATCGGCGTCATCTTCACCGGTTTTCCATCCACAAACACCTCCACGGTGTCCTCATTCAGTTCCAGTCCTCCGATCACATGAATCCGGTCGTTCTTTTCCTCCTTCGGACTCCTGTTTGCAAACTGCGTATACCGGCGGAGCTGGGAATTGACACGCGCCATCAGTTCCAACGGTGTAAACGGCTTGGTCACATAATCATCCGCCCCGATATTTAACCCGATCACCTTGTCAGTCTCCTCTGACTTTGCCGAGAGCATAATGACCGGAAAGTCATATTTTTCCCGCAGCTTCATGGTCATTGTGACGCCGTCCATGCGCGGCATCATGATGTCAACGATCGCCAGCGAGATCTTCTCCCGCTCCATCACCTCAAGTCCTTCCACGCCGTCTGCCGCCTTGAATACGTTGTAATTCTGACTCTTTAAAAAGATTTCAATTCCGTCCCTGATTTCTTTATCATCCTCAACAATTAAAAATGTTATATTGTTCCATTTTTCCGCTCCTGCTCTTGTTCTCTTTTCTGCTATCATAACACATCCGCCGCAGAATCACACGCCTCCCCGTGCATTGATTACATTTTACCTGATCTGCCGCAAAATTCCCCGCAGAAATACCCGAAGAATTTCAAGAATTATTTAGAATTATCATCTTGACAACTGCCACTTCGTAGTGTATAGTAGTACAAGTGCTGAGGCAACTCACACAGATGCTGCTGTGGCTCAGTCGGTAGAGCGTCGCATTGGTAGTGCGGAGGTCACGGGTCCGATTCCCGTCAGCTAGAAAGCCAGAACTTTCTTTCGTTTTCGCGATTTTCTCGCCTCAGACCCGATTTTTTGCTTCTATACGGGTCTGGTTCGCACTTTTTTCTCTTCTCAGACCCTATGCGGGGTGCAGCCCCGGGTTCTTCTCTTCTGGCATTATGTCAACCTTTTTCCATTCTTTCCGGGTCTGGCACGCGATTTTTTCCTCTGGAACTTCGCCTTTTCCTTCTATCAGCCCCGATTCCAATTTGTTTGACGATTCTTCACACATTTTTCAACACTGCTTCATACCTTTTCACATTTATCCGGTATCTTAATCATTGTCAAGAGGAAATCCCCATTGACACAATTTCTCCTTTTCATAATATGGCCGGTAAGTACCCCATATCTTACCGACTTCTCCTTCTTTTATAAAATGATAAACGTACAAAACGCCTCACCATCCGGTGAGGCGTTTTGCGTATTCCTGTTGAATACCCAGATTCTGTCAACTTCTCCTTTACTACATGCGATTCATCATCTTAATGTGTGACTTGAACAGGGAATAATATTTCATTCCCTTGTCTTTTGCCATAGTGCCCCTGCAATGCTGCGCGGAGAGAATTGAGATTCTTTCGCTTTCCGTTTGCCTGATAGAGGAATCCCGAAAAATCTTCCGGCGGTTCCTTTGCATATTCACTGTGGTCAAAAACCATTTTGCAGTACATGTCAAACTTTTCTTTTAAGCCATAAGCCGGAAGTTCTGACCAGTAAGACGCATACTCTGCATTCGTCTTCAGTTCCTGATACAGCCGCTTGCCTTCTTCCTCGCCGAGAAGCGCAACCAGTGCATTGTGAAAATCCACCAGATTTTCCTTGCTGATGCAGGCACACAATGTCTTTAAAATTGCTCTCTCTGCATTCAGATCCAGTCCAAACTTTGCTGGCGCTTCGCTCTGACCCGTAGCATTTGACACACTCTGTGGATTCTCTGACATTTCTTCTTTCAAATCCATCATTGCTGTCATCTGTCCGGATTGTTGCTCCGTCAGATCCGGCTTCTCATTCCCTGCGTTCTGCGTCTTTGCTTTGTCACTCTTCTGTGACTTTTCCGAACGATCCGGTTCTGACATATGCTCAGACTTTTCTGCTTTGACTGCTTTCGCTGACTTTCTTGACCGTTTTGCCCTGCCAGTCTTCTCTGCCGGCTCAGCCTTCCCGGATTCCTCTGCCAGCCCAGCGTTTTCTTCCGGTTCCGACTTCCCGGATATCTCTGCATCCTCAGCCTTTCCGGTCACTTCAGCCTTCCCTCCCCAGCCTTCCTGGTCACTTCCTGGCTTCCTGGATTCTCCTGCCAACCCAGCTTTCTCTGCCGGTTCAGCCTTCCCGAATTTCTCTGCATCCTCAGCTTTCCCGATCACTTCTGCCTTCCCGGATGTCTCTGCATTTCCAGCCTTCCCGGACGCTTCCGGCTTCCCGGATTCTCCTGCCTTACCGCCGGCTTTCGACGGTTCTGACTTCTTGATGACCGTGGCTTCTTTGACTGCTCTCTGCCACGCTCTGCTTCCGCTTCCGGGCCAATCTCCCGAACCTGCTCTGCTTCCGCTTCCGAGCCGGTCTCCCGAACCTGCTCTGTTTCCACTTCCGGACCAGCCGCTCTGGTCTGTTCCTGTTCCGGCTCTACTGCTGCCCCGGATTCCTTTGCCACGCGCTGCTTTTTCTCTGTCAGCATTCTGTGGCATTCCTTTCCGCTTAAACGGCTCACAGGCATTTTCCGTGTTGACCAGTAGCGCACCGCAGCGTCAAATCCCGTATCATTTGATACAATAACATACTCCCTGTCCGCGTTCTGGCTCAGGCGATAGCCAAGTTCCGATACCAGCTGGAAATCCAGCGCATTGCTTCCCTCAAAACACTTAATAAAGTCTGCTTCCTTTTCCGTCTCCTTGAGCATCCTCACATTTTCGTAATTCATATGCGGGCTCTTTGTCGTATAAAATACAAGAACCTCGTCATCTTCCTGCGAGGATACCAGAAGCGGCACCCATATATCTCCTACATTCTCACTGTCAACCAAATAAATTTTTCCCATTCATTCTCCTGCTGACAGAATCCTTTTTTATTGTACCACATTCCGCTTTTATACTGCAATGTTGTTTTTCCGCTGACGCTTCTTCACTTTCCCGTGTTCTGTTTTTATAAAATATCGATGTACTCGCCCGCAAGCGCCTTTGTTCATGCTGCGCACCGCACAGAATTTTTCCGCACATGGAACATGTGTCCTCGTGCTCCGGTTTGCGCTCCTCGCGGATCTGTTTTGCAGTCTCGGGATCAATCGCGCATTCCCACTGTGCATCCCAGTCCAGCACGCGGCGTGCGTCTGCCATCTTGTCGTCGATCTCTCTTGCGCCCCGCACGCCCTTGGCAATGTCTGCCGCATGCGCCGCAATTTTCGATGCAATGATGCCCTGCCTGACATCCTCCACATTCGGAAGCGCCAGATGCCCGCCGGTGTCACATAGCACAAAAAATGCAGCCCATTCTGCGCGGCGATCGCTCCTCCGATCGCGGAAGTGATATGGTCGTACCCCGGCGCAATGTCCGTTACCAGCGGTCCCAGTACATAAAACGGTGCTCCCATGCAGATCGTCTGCTGAATCTTCATATTCGCTGCAATCTGATCCATCGGCATGTGGCCCGGTCCCTCTACCATGACCTGCACATCTCTTGCCCAGGCACGCTTTGTAAGTTCTCCCAGCCGCACCAGTTCCTCAATCTGACACACATCGGACGCATCCGCCAGACAGCCCGGTCTGCAGGCATCGCCCAGAGAGATCGTCACATCATGCCTCCCGGCAGATCTCAAGAATACTCATCGTAGTGAACCGCCTCTGGATACAATATTCATTTTTTCTTGTAAACGGATTCTCCTGCAGCGTCCGGTCATACACATCCAGTGTCCGCCGATCCTCTGCAAATCACCACGGTTCCGAACCGCCTCTGGAACGGAATGGTGTTCCCGTGCGAGAGATCCAATATTCATTTTCACTTCCATCTCCACATCATAATCCTTACAGTCTTTCCGAGATTTACATTTATCTTCGTCCGCTCGAGCCGATCGTCTTTTGCGATTTCCGCAACGTGCAGCGTCACAAAATCCGTGCTGCTTCCACTGTGTTGCATACTGTTCCATATTTTTCTGCTCCATTTCTGCATCGGTATTTTTACTATGGGGTATAGCAAAAAACTATATAATGTATTGGGGGTTTTTACGGTTATTGCACAGCTCCGCAAAATGGAAAAAGATGCCTCCCTGTCAGACCGGTAATCCCGGATCGCCTTAAACAATCCGATCATCCCCTCCTGAATCAGATCATCCGTATCTCCGCCAATCAAAAACATTGCATTTGCCTTACGAAGCACCAACGGCTTGTACTTTTCAAGGATATAATCCATGATCCGCTCATCGCCCCCGCGCAGCTTCTGGATGAGTTCTTCATCCGCCAGCTTCTGATATTCGTCCACGTCTTCCTCCGTCTTCCCTCTCTGCTCTGCCCTGCCACGCCGCTGAACTTTCCGCGCACGGCTGCGCTGCCTGAACTTTCCGCGCGCCCGGCTGTATTTTCCGCAGCATAAAAATCTGTCCGCCTATGCCTGCTTTTGTCATCTTACATCATCCGCTGTCTGACGATCTCATAAACAAGCACACCGGCTGCCACGGAAGCATTCAGAGAATCAATGTCACCTTTCATCGGAATGGAAGCCACATAATCACAATTCTCGCGCACCAGCTTTGCTGACACCCTCGCCCTCGCTTCCGATTACAAGACCGATCGGTCCCTTCAGATCCAGATCATACATCTGCGTGCCGCCCATATCCGCGCAGACAAACCATATGCCCTGCTCCTTTAACTCCTTGATCGTCGCCGTCAGATTCGTCACCTTTGCTACCGGCGTATAGTTCAGCGCGCCGGCAGACGTCTTTGCCACAGTCGCGGTCAGTCCCACCGCCCTGCGCTTTGGAATAATGACCCCGTGTGCTCCGCAGAGGTTCGCGGTACGGATGATCGCCCCGAGATTGTTGCGGGTCCTCAATATTATCCAGCAGAAAAAGGAACGGCGGCTCTCCCTTTTCTCTTGCGATCTCAGAATGTCGTCCACTTCCGCATATTCGTACGCTGCCGCCACCGCGATCACGCCCCTGGTGCTTCTTCGTCTCCGAGAGCTGATCCAGACGCTCTTTTTCCACAAAATGGATAATGGTATCGTGCTTTTTGCTTCTCTTACGATCGTGCACCGGTCCGTCCTGACAGCCGTCCAGCACAAAAAGCTTGTCGATCGTCTTGCCGGAACGAAACGCCTCAAACAGCATTGCGTCCCTCTATTTTTAATTCCTCGTATCCCATGTATTCTCCTTTTCTCTCTGCTTCCGGCAGACTCTTTCTGCTGCCTGCAGCATCCTCTGCCTATGGCAGACGCTCTATATTTCCGCCTTCTGCTTCCTCTGCCTACGGCAGACGCTCTATAGCTTCAAATGCAGCCCGTCCACACCGGTCTTTACCAGTTCCACCAGGCGCTCAAACTCATCCTGCAAGTACAGCCATCCCATCAGCGCCTCAAACCCGGTGGCCTTGCGGTAGTCGGACATCGTCGCATTTCTTTGCCATCGTCGGCGACTTGGCATTTCTGCCGCGCCGGTAAATGTCCGCTTCCCTCCTCTGTCAGAAGCGGCAGAAGCATCCTCCATCATCTCGGCCTGCGTGTGCGCCCTTGACAATCTGGCTGGTCCGTTTGTGCAGTTCTCCCCGCTCTGGTATTCCCTTTTCCCACGACAACAGAACGGATGACGAGATCATAGATCCGTCACCGATATAAGCCAGTGTCAGCGGTGAGTAGGTGCGGATATCGACTTCCGCAATCCCGAACTGTTCCTTAATATAAGAATCGATTCCTCTTCCCATACCAGCTTCCTCTCCGACTCACGCTTTATGCCAGATCACACCCTCGCGTGTGTCCTTAACACAATTCCTTTTGCCAGAAAGATCATCCCGGATCGCGTCCGCCTTTGCAAAATCCTTCTCCTTTCTTGGCAGGCTTTGCGCTCCTCGATCTTTTCTAAAATATATGCCTCAAGCTCTGCATCCACCTCTGTGTCTTCCGCCGGATTCTCCACCTTCGCCGTCGTCAGATTCAAGGGAGAGCACGCGGTCAAAATCCTCCGCCAGTGCGCGCTTGGTCGCATCGTTTAAGGTATCATCGCCAGCAGGTCATAGACGATTGTAATCGCCATGGAAGTGTTCAGGTCATTGGAAAATGGCACATCCTCAGATACGTCATCACGGACACCTACCATCAGCTCTTTTTTCGCTCTGGCTGGAGAATACATAATAATCATCTAATTTTGATGTATCAAAATATACATTTTCTCCGGCAATATATGCATAGCCTTTCTCTAAAAAGTACCTCTATCATATGAATAAATTCCGGGATACAATTGGTTGCCGGCTCTACCACATCCGGACGTTTGATATTTAATTTGGAGCAATCGGAAAAGAATGCATCGGTATAATACTTTGCAATCTCCATAACGGTCTTATGCTCACGCTTTGCGCCCTTTAACATTTTATCCTCACCGGTATCTGCATCACTGGAAAGATGTCCTACGTCTGTTATGTTCATGACACGCTTTACATCATAACCTGCATAGCGAAGTGTTTTCTCTAATACATCTTCCATAATATAGCTGCGCAGATTTCCGATATGTGCAAAATGATATACGGTTGGTCCGCAGGTATACATTTTCACTTTGCCATCTTCGTTTGGCACAAAGGTCTCTACTTTTTCTTGTAAGGGTATTAAAAATCTTTACGTTGTTCTCCATGTTATCCTCCATCGTTCCTGGAATTACTTATTTAATTCTTTTCTACTTCCTGCTTTAATGCCTTTATCTCTTTTTCCATATCAATGATACGATTGCATAATTCTGAATTTTCCCGCTGCAATACATTGATGTCTTCCTGTACCGGGTCCGGCAGATTGCACTGATCCATATCACTGCGCGGAATTTTTACATTGTTACGTTTTACGATTCGTCCCGGAACACCTACTACCGTACAGTTTGGCGGCACCTCTTCAATTACCACACTTCCGGCACCGATTTTCGAATTCTCGCCTACCGTAAAGGAACCGATGATTTTTGCTCCGGCACTTACCATTACATTATCCTCTAAGGTCGGATGACGTTTTCCGGTCTCCTTACCGGTTCCGCCCAGGGTTACACCCTGATATAAGGTTACATTATCTCCGATAATTGATGTCTCTCCGATGATAACGCCGGTACCATGGTCGATAAAGAATCCTTTTCCAATTACTGCGCCCGGATGTATCTCAATTCCGGTTTTTCTTGCTGCCTTCTGTGAAATATATCTTGCCCGGAAGAAATGTCCCTTCAGGTAATGCTTATGTGCACGCCTATAACTAAGCATAACACGAAATGACGGATAAAGCAAAACCTCCATTGGAGATTTTAATGCCGGATCACGCTCCTTGATAATCTCAAATTCCTCTTTTAATTCTTTTATAAAACCCATGATTACAGCCTCCTGTTCACTGTATAGATTCTTTCCTTTATGCATGCAAGCCTGCAATTTTTCTCGCGGAGCGATTTTTTACTTTACAGAAAAGCAATTTCCTATAAAGTAAAAAATCGTCTCTATATAAATATAGAGACGAAGTTATTCCGCGGTTCCACTCTAAGTAAAGCATTGCTGCTTTCCCTCAATACACGTAACGTGTGCTATTCGTTCCTGGCTACTTGCTTTCACCGGGACTGCTTCCGGATGCACTTCATATACTTTGGAATCAAGACTGCTTTCAGCCGATGACCGTCTCTCTCTTTTATTCACGCATGTATACTACTCTTTCCGTTCACTGCATTTATCAATTCATTTCTGAATCATTTTTAAATTCTTTTTTACGCTACTAGTTTATGCACAATTGCCATTTTGTCAATAGAAAAGTTATTTTCCGCATCCCGGGCAGCCTGCACAATTTCGTTCACTGCTCCCTCCCACTGCTATGCTGTTTTCATAGATACTTGAGATAGCACAGATTGCCTGGGAGCTGATTCCATCTTCGCTTCCGGTAAAGCCAAGCCCTTCCTCTGTGGTTGCCTTTACATTTACCTGACTGACGTCTATCTTCAATGCCTGTGCAATATTTTCTTCCATCTTCTCAATGTGCGGACGCATCTTTCCTCACTTTCAAGCCTTTTCCTATGAAAGAACAAAAATCCCCCGGACACACAACTGCTTGTATTCCCGAGGACTCTCTAGTAGCGGAAGGGAGATTTGAACTCGGTATCAAACCCCGCAAACCCGCATAAATACTAGGTTTCTTTTTACACCTAAAGGTGTTACCTCGTGTTACCTTTTTACATCGATAGTGCTTTCGCAATGTATTCTTGCATCTCACTCTCTGTTTTATTATTAAAATAATAATGGTCAAGCGTTGTTCTAATATCAGTATGACCCATTTGTGTTTTTTATTACAGATTCTGGAACATTTCCATCTATAAGCTTTTGTAGCATATGTCTTTCTCGCCTTATGAATTGATCGCTCACCAATTTTAACTTTATCGCAGATCACATATAAACGTCTTGTAAATGCTTGTCCTTTTATCCTTTTACCGTTTTTTCATAAAAATATATTCTCCAAAAGGGTTAAGCATTTTTATTTTTTCTCATAAGTTCATTGGTATCTTCGGTAATTATAACATCTCTAAATCCGGCATCGCTCTTTGGAAAATTCTGAACATCAAACACATATTTTTGCCACTATCATCTCGGTATCGTATTTCTGTCTTTGATATATGTATCTTATTTTCTGCAATATCTGACCATGAAAGCGTGGATATTTCTCCAACCCTTAGTCCGGTTTTAAATGCCAAAATAATTCCAAGTTCAATCAATGTAGGCTGGTCTTCCATTATGAATTGTTCAATCAAAAGCTCTTCATCCTTAGAAAAAAACTAATTCGTTGTCAGACTTATGATTCCTTTTAAATGACTTCTCCGAAATTTCCAAATCACCCATGAAACTGGTTATGCTCAAGCTGGTATAATGTTTTTTTCTTTGCATATTTGAAAATTCCGTTAATCAATATCCGCATATCGGAGTACGCTTTCTGCGTAAGTTCCAGCTTTGAAATAGCTGTTTTATGAATGATTCCAATATTTCTTCGTCAATATACCGGATTTTTCTATTTGCAATCGGCAAATACTTATTTTCAAAAAATCTTTTAAAATTCGTTTCGTACTTGTCCTTTGTCTGCCTTGTTATTTCACCATATTCCAATTTTTTCAGAAATCCAGCTAGAATATACTTGGCTGATTGTCGGTTCATCTTCCATGGCTTTATAAAACTTCACTATCTCGTCTTCTATCGCCTTTTCAGATGTTCTTTTTACAAGTTTTTTTCCCTCTCTGGCTTTCTTCGTCGGGCAAATATGTGTAAAACTTACCGTCTTTTTCCTTCCCAAATGCTGTAGTTATGTTTTTCAATAAATTTCTTCCTTTCGTTCATCTCAATTTTTTGTCTGAATGGTGTCTATGTCGATAATACCATTTTCAATGGCAAAATTCAACAATTCACTTTTAGAAAGATTTTCCGTTTAAATCACCTTCCAATCTCTTTTTACTTTTTGCTTTATATCAAAGATACGCCTTTCTACTGTTCTTAGCGGAATACAAATTTTCATTGATATTTCTTTTGGTATAAAATCCACGGGCAAGAAGAGAAAATATTTCCTCTTCCTGCTCCGTAAAATTGGCGTTTTCAATAATTACTTCAAGCTCTGGCTTAGTCAGTTTTGAAAACTTCATAAGCCAATATCCTCCAATATTTTATTCCTCTCCCTGCCAGATCTTCGGTGTCCCGTCTGCATTGAGCATAACGGTACATCCGGTACCATTCCGCTGATACACCAGATACATGACGCCTGTGTCTTTGTCCGCATAGATACCGTAATCCCGCCAACCTTCTACCAATACCATCGTATTATCCTGCCCTGCGCTGACGTTTGCCATGTCACTGCATCCGGCGATCAAGAGTGTTGCTGTTAAAATTGCTGTTAAAATTGCTGCTAAAATTTTCTTTTCATAACTGCTCCTTTTCTCTGCTCTCTTCTTCCTCGATTGCCTTATAAAACTCTCGCTCGCTTTAATTTCTGTCATAAAGTCGAGTAGCTTTACTTCTACATTCTCCGCCGAACCATATAAAACATCGCCGATCATAAAGCACCTTGTGCTATATTTCCCACAAAAATCTCATTCCGTAGCAGAAGTAATCCGGTTTTTCGGCTTTGGTACCGTCTTTGCAATCTCAAAGCCAATCCTTGGTAATTTGACAGTTTGCTCTGAAACGTCTAACACCGTTTTTCGTAATACAATTTATTTTTTTGTAAACATACCCTGAAATTTCTTCAAATCATTTTCAGTTGGAATAATTATTACCGCTCTATCGTCTGGAATATATTGCGTCGACTCAATCCCGTGTTCCTCCGAAAATTTCTTAAATGCCTGCGCATTCGCTTTTTACATTTTTCTGATACTGTACATATGCTTTATAAAAATCACTGTCTTTGTTAATTGTAAAAAATTTCTCCATCTATTTATCCTCTCTTTCCGCCCCGCCGCATTACTGCTGGAGGAGCTATAACTTCTCATGCAAACCGGAGTTGTCCGGTCTGCTCTGGTCCAATCCTCATGTTCGGCATACGTTCCGCTACGCACAATTCCGGAAGATTTGCTCTGACTAATGCTGCCGGTATCGGCGGACACACTGCATTTCCGCATCTGCGCACCTGCTCACTCCGTGGATACGTCTTGCCGGTATAATCATGGTCGATTATGTAATCATCCGGAAATCCCTGGCATCCGTACAACTCTTTCGGTTCTAACATTCTCAGCCCGATATCTACGATCTGGTAATCCACACCCTCGATTGTCACAAGTCCGAATCTGTCTTTGGTCGTAACCGTATCAAGTGGTTGCTCTATATCCTGTCCTGTGGCATCGCCGTAGTATTTAATCAAAAACGCTCTGACTTCCCCGAAATGCCCCCGGTGATGTAGTAATGGTATGTAATGGTTCTCTCATATCCTGCCCGGTGCCGCTCTTATAAAATTTACTTAAAAACGATGTAACCAATCCGTACCGGTTCGAACCATCCACGGTCATGATTGGATCTTTAATTGTCTGTCCTCTGGCTTCTCCCTGTGCCGTTTCGGAATGATACTGTATAAGTGTAGGACTGATTAAACAATGTTCATTTTTGCTCACGATAGTTGTCAAAGGTTCTTTGACATCTTTACTCCGATCCTTTGTGAATCCAGTCTGCCCTCATCTGCACCATGTACGGCTCCACAGATAATGCTTTCCGCTCCCCACAATAGTCGGCAATGGCTTTTCGATGTCGTGAACTCTGGCGCCTGTCCTTTTCCTCTCCCCGTACCCACATAGGAACAATAAAAACGGTTCCGGGTTGTCCAGCACAAACTTTTTCAGTCCTCGTGCTATTCTCTCCCATCGTCTTCGGTGCCAGTGGGCGTACCGCCCCGGATCCCGTATTTCTCTTTGATTTCCTCGGACGTATCAAAAATGGACGGACATGGAAGAGAAAAGTCAAGCTGCGTGTATGCTCCCACATACGGTTTCAGCAAGCCCAGCCTTAACCTCGTCACTGTCTGCCGGTGCGTGTGTCGGCTCTGGCCACGATAGGCTTGCCGTCACATCGTGCAACCATGAAAAATCTTTTTCGCATGGTTGGTGCTCCGTAGTCAGCGGCAATCAGCCACGGAACTGTACTTCATATCCTAAATCCGTAAGCTGCTGCACAAATCGCTCGAATGTCTTGCCCTGCTTGCTCTTGATTGGATGATGTCGCCTGTTTAATGGTCCCCATGTCTTGAACTCTTCCACGTTCTCCAACATGATTACCCTCGGTCTTATAAGTCCCGCCCATCGGCAGGCTACCCATGCAAGACCACGAATGTTTTATCCTTTGGCTTTCCACCCTTGGCTTTGGAAAAATGCTTACAGTCCGGTGAGAACCATGCAAGTGCCACCGGATGCCCTTTTGCAGGCTTTTACCGGATCAACCGCCCACACATTTTCACAGTAGTGCTTGGTATTCGGATGATTCGCCTTGTGCATTTTAATAGCTTCCGGATCATGATTGATTGCAATGTCTACGCTATATCCGGTTGCAAGTTCTATTCCGGTTGACGCTCCGCCGCCACCGGCGAAGTTGTCAACGATCCAGTTCTCCGTTAATCATTTGCAACCACCCCGACTTTCGCTTCTCCAAGTAATCCATATACCCCACAGACTGGGTAAGCACATACACCGACACAGCGTTCGTAATCCTATCTACCAGTTCAGCAGAATCCTTGTGCCTTTTCATACGCATCTTTTACCACTTCGCCGATCTGCGTGTACTGTGCTTTCCCCTGGCTGTTGATCCATGCAGTCAGATCTTTTACCGCTCCACATTTTATCTGGGATTTTAAATAGTCCGTCATTTCAATCTGACCATCACACTCATAATTGCCTAAATCTTTCATTTTCTCTCAAAGGAACCCGGCGCGCCTTTTATCCGGATAGGTCCCGGCTCCTTTCTCTAATCAAATCTTGTCTCTTTACAGACTCTGCTTTTCAATATTTCTCCTCAGCGGCTTTCCCTCACTGTCTTTTGTAAAACCGTAAAGCATGTCTCGAATATAGCCGCGGCGTATAAAACATTTAACGGAACACCATTCTACATCACAGTGTGCACATGGCTCTCCAAGGCACTCATTCTTTTCATTGACAGGTTTTACATCGAAAAGACCTATCTGACCGTCTATTTGTTTCATTCTGTCAAAAGGAGCCGATGCGCATCTTCCCGGGAAGGCTCGCACTCCTTTCTGATTTATTTTTTCTTACCTCTGGTCTTGAACTTATACACATCGTTTCTCTGCCGGCTTACCGCACTCCGGTAGCCGTTCAGCTTACTCGCTCTGCTCTTTCCCATGTGCACCTCCCTCTATGGCATCTAAGCATCCGTTCCAGCCTGCATCGAACCTTCCATTGTCACAATGCTCTGGATGATCTGATTTCTCCGGCAGTTCCCGAAGCGGGCAAAAACTCGCTCTATCCTCCGAACTGTCTGATCCATCATAATAATCATCAGCAAACATGCATATACAATCCACTTGATCATCATCGGCCCAAAGGGCCTGGCAATCTGCGCAACACTCCGGCATATCCATAATCAATACTGCTTTTAGCCATACCTCACACTCCTTCCGGTTTCTCGCACCGCTCAAATTCGATAACCCAAACCCACGGATTTGCATCCCAACCGTAGCGGTCAAGGTCGGATTTCTTGATGGTTGATTCCCAAGCCAAGCAAATTGCATCCTTTGCAATCCCGTTGACTCTTGTCTCTTCTGTTCCATAATTTTTTTGCACCGTATCCGATATCATATTAAGAAAATTTCCAACACTCTTCGCTTTCTGCCCATCAACCGGTGTTATATCCTGCAACCGCTCCACTCTCACATCCGTAACCTTAAGCCAGATACGTGCCGCTTCTTTCGGCATGTGAATGGATGGTTTCCACTTTGTAACATCGGCAATGTCATTTCTTTGCCAATCTTCGTCAGTATAGTAATAGTATCCGTTCATTTACCGGAACCATGTTTCCCGGAACGTAGAGGATATCTCCCGGCTGATATGGCGGTCTTTTAAATACCACCAGGATACATGAACTGCAAATGTGATTACACGATATGTCCGCCCTTTCCAACCGGTACAAAAGCCATCCCCCATATTTTCCATCATCAGGATAACTCGCCTTGTACAATTCTTCTCGTCTTCCGACCGTCCAGAATTGCCCGAACCATTTCGGTGTTAAATAAAATCGCTTTAGCCATCTACTCCACCGCCTTTCACAATCTGGATTGCTTTGCCAAATGCTTCATATCTTCCCTGACTTCTCCCGTCATCGTAGATCTGTTCGCCGTCTCCGCATCCGTCCTCGTCGCAATCATCTGGTCTGTCCTGCTCTGCTTTTTCTCAATTCCTCTAACTGCCCCCACAACCTTCTCTACATCATAAGCCGTCGGATATTCTTCTAGTAAATACAATACTGCATTTGTATTTACTAAAAGTTCCATTGCTTAAAGTAACCGATTTTAAATCTTTTTCTTTAGTGCATCTGCATCAATCAGTCTCATCGTTCGCCCTCCCAATCTAATTTTTTGACCGCAATTCCCACAGAAGCCTGTTTGTCTGTCCAAAAATTCAACACCACATTTGCATTTTCCAACACCCCCAAACCAATTTTTTTACGTGATAGCTTATATGGAATCTGCTTCTCCATCGCCGCCCGGCATTCTTCCACTGTGCCGATTGTGCGGTACTGTTGTAATTCTTCCAATGCCTTGATCGCCACCTGAAGAGCGTCTTCACAACAATGGTCTGCGCCTGTTTGACCATACAAAAGGACATTCTCACACATTTCCGTATTTAATTCACTTGCCGCTTTTAAACAGTAAATTGCTATATTCTCTGTCATTCCTCCACCTCTTCTCTCAAGCACTGTTCCACCTATGTCACAGAGCACATTGCAACACCGCCTTCAATGGTTTTCGCACTTCCCTCGTCATAGGTCTCTATTGAGCAGATAAAATCAAGTAATTCCTCATCCGTCATGCTCCGGATCCGGTCTGCATTGGTCATGGCTTTATAATGCTCACAGTTGCGCTCCATGTCTAAATGTGGGCTGTCGTTAATCTTCGGACACCACTTACCCGACAATTACATCATCTTTATTTGACAGATTATATAAGTTATTGCAGTTCTTACACTTCGGCATCTTTTTTTCTCCCTTCCGTGTCTTTATCTCCAATCAATTTTTTGACCACATACATCGCAAAATGAATACCTGCCTTTTATTTCTGTAGATGTCACGTATATGTTTTTTACATGCAGGGCAGTAGAATTCTTTCCGCGCATACCTGGTTGCCACTTTTCTTGGCTGCTGTTTCATTTTTGTGTCCCTGCATATCTGCAATGCTTTCACAGCTTTTGTTAAAGCTTGGAGCATATCTCTATTATCTTTTTGGGCTTCTATAGCTTTTTCCAATATTTCTATGGCATCATTTATCGACATTCATTTTCCCTGCTCCCTTCCGCAC
>VOFC01003913.1_pt1 | contig 24852 bp, 35 predicted proteins | sample 5384161 | NCBI WGS metagenome assembly VOFC01 (sample SAMN12384722, study PRJNA508395) | human gut metagenome | isolation source: healthy gut B | host: Homo sapiens | reverse complement strand
AGCCAATGAGGCTTTGCACATGTCCGAGCGTGAACGGCAGATTATCTTTTAATTGTTTCATTGAAATACAAGAAGAATTGGAGCGTGCCATAGATAAGCATAGCAAAGATATTATTGCCTCTACAATTGAGCTTGCGAATCATTGCCAGCGTTTCTATGATCGTCAGTTTATTACGCGCGTGAAAACATAAATAAAGATATTCTGGTGCGTTTTGAAAACCTGCTCCAGTGATTACTTTGAATCAGACCAACCGCAAACTGTCGGTTTGCCATCCGTGCAATATGCCGCAGACCGATTGCATCTTTCTCCTAATTATTTCGGAGATTTGATAAAGAAAGAAACAGGTAAATCAGCTCAGGAATCCATTCAGCTTTTTGTGATAGAGAAGGCAAAGAACGGCTTTATGATGAGAAATAAGACTGTCAGCGAAGTTGCCTATGAACTGGGCTTCAAGCATCCGCATCATTTAAGCCGTCTGTTTAAAAAGGTGGTGGGGATGACCCCTGAACGAATACAGGATGTAGTTATTTAATTTTGTACCCTAACAACGAACTGAACTTTTTGCAAATACCAGGGAATAATCCCATTAGCCTTCCTCCTAATCCCCATCTTTTGGGAAGAATTTCTGGTAGAGTGCCTGGTCAATAAGTTGCAGGCGTGGTTCCCAGTTTTCCACTTGATGCCCGTCTTTTCAGGCCGAGCGGGATTTGAGCTTCGTGTCCCCGGAGTGAGTCGGGTTTTATATACTTGAGTTTGCCATCATAGGCCCGCATACATCGAACCATACTTCGCCACCACTGAATCGGTCGGCCAATGGTGAGTAATTGCCGTACCTGCTTTTCATAGAAATACATCAGTACGCCTTCGATAACAATGATAAACTCTGCTTCGGGATGCTTTTTACGGAGATCATCCATCCATTGGGTTTTCTAACAAAGAGCCGGCTATGTAATGATCGCCCGCAGGTTCCGGTAGTAAATCGCGTCGCAAGTCGATTACTTCGGGCAAATCCATTTCGTAAAAAATATGGCTTTGTCATGTTCTTCAATACGTTGATGGGCGAATTTATCCGGCAACCCCCATTCCACTACAATTGGATTCTTTCGTGTGGCAATGAAGCGTCGGATAAACATTATCAAAAGTATAATCCACGTACGACACATCCTATAGCGCACTCAATTTGGCACCATCAAATTTGGAGTAGTCATATTCGATACTTTCTACCAGTTGTTCGGCTTGCCGATCACGCAAAATGAGCATTTTCCGGCGACTCTCTTTGGCTCTCATGTGAAAGAGGTATCAGCAGTGTCTCAGCTACTACACTCTTAAATTCATATTTCTTTTTTCATTTTTATTTGGGAATTATTGGAATTAATACGATCTGGCAAAAAGAACAATATTCAAATTCATTCAAAAAAAGAGAACTTATACTTTTGATAAATTCTCTCTTTTGCTGTTCCTCACATTTTTTTCCGGGGTCCATAGGCTACTTTATTTTTGCCAAAGTTGCGGTTCTTGAGTAAGAGGAAGCAATACCTAAAAAGTAGGGAAATTGTGTTTTAGTAATTTTCTTTTTCGTGTATATCTCAGATACCAGATACATATAAATAAAGGAAACTACTGTGGAAATGGGTGGAGCCCCATGATAAACAGTGAAGAACTGTCTATCTGGCTGAACCAGTAAGATAACGGAATACGAAACAGGAAAGGTCGCTATCAGACTGTGAATCATAGGGAATAGTGAATTCCCTGTCCACTGAAATAAGAATTTGATACAAAAAACTTAGAAACTGACCACAACACAGTCTATGCTGTATCCCCGTGAGATATTCTGCTGCCATTGCCACCACCGCAGGATCTTTAGTGAAGAATGCTGTGAGCGTTTCAGGAATTGCGGGCTGGGCAGACCGATAGGCCAAAAATAAGAGCAAATCCTATTCCGGAAAGTAGGCACTTATTCATTTCTCTTGTATAAGTCCTGCACCGTAATTCTGTGCTGTCATTGTGGCTACAGCCGATGATATAGCCAGAGGCAACATGGCAAAAAACAATAATTTTCTCAACCACACCCAGAGAAGCTGATGCAATGACTCCCATCTGATTTACAATCACAGTGATTATCAGGAATGAAACATTGATCAATGCATCCTGCAATGCTATGGGGGCGCCCAAGGTCAGGACTCTTTTAGATAAAACTCTATTCAATCGGATATCCCGTCGTGTAAGATTCGAAATGAAATCCGCGTCGGTATAAAAACCAGAGTGCTATCGTAAAAGCTGACACCTTGGTTGCCGTTACAGTAGCAATGGCTGCCCGGTAGGACCGAGATGAAAAGCTCCCACTAATATAAAGTCAAGGACAATATTGATTATACAGGCCAGTCCCACAAAATAGAGTGGTGTTTTCGAATCACCCAGTCCGCGCAGGATACCACACACGACATTATAGCCTACAATAAACAGTATACCGACCGAGCAAACCAGAATGTAACTTTTCGTATCAGCCATTGCTTCCGCAGGCAGTGCATCAAAGTTGGCTATCGGTCCGTGGAACAATACCATGACTAAAGTCAGCAAAACACCTACGATTGAAAACAGCCATACGGAAGAACCGATTGTAGATGCCACTTGCCGGTCGTCTTTCGCTCGGTTGCAATGGCAATCAGTACGGTTGTTCCGGTGGTAATGCCCAAGATAATACCTGTAATCGTTTGCATCACCTGGCTGCCGATAGCCACAGCCGCCACACTGGCAGAATCATCATATTGCCCTACAACAAAAAAGTCCGGCACCCACCATAAAGGGCCTGGAGCACGTTGGCTATCAGGAATGGAACCGCAAATTGTAATAGTACTTTAGGGACGCTGCCCTGTGTCAAATCAACTCTTTCATCCAATTTATTCTTTCATCAATTTAGTAGAATAGATATGGCATAAAAAAGTGCCGGACAGGATGAATGATTCTCACCATTCATCTTATCCGGCACTATAATTATTTGCCCTCCGATGAGGATTTTATATTCCTGTCTTTATTTTTTCGGGGTGCAAATTTGGGCATTGTTTTTATAACCACCAAATTTATTCGGAATTTTAATACTCTTTGCGTGGTTTCGTCTTTTATACCTTATTTTTTCGTTTTGATTCTTTGGTGCTATCAAGTCTCAAAAAAAATTTATCTTTCTTTGTAGAAAAGAAGAAATGTTTTATGCTCTCATTTGATACTTATATAAGTCGTAAACTGCCACTGGTCGGTCTGATTAGTGCTGTCTTTATCATATACCCTAATATAGCCTGTCTACCTTGGGATATAAAATTTCTGGAGGAGAGTAAGTTGTACGGGATTTTATTGGTATTTTGTTTATCGTTTCTTTTTCTTCTGGGGACTGATTTGTTTGTTGTTACGTTATAATTTGCGACAACTGTCGACAGCGCAGTTTAAGGAACGTTTTGGCCGTAACTTCTTATATTCATTGGCTGCCTATGCAGGCTTCGCGTCTATTTCCTATTGGATTCACTCTTATGGTATCGTACTGATTTTCTGGGTAGTACATTGATCTCCCAATTCTTTATTCTGTGTTCTCTCTGTGTACGTTGATCGGGCATATTTCCATGTTATACTCACGCAGCGTGAAAAAGAACGTGAGATAGAACGTTTGCGTATAGAGAATCTGCAAAGCCGATGTGATGCATTGGCAATCAGATCAATCCACATTTTTCTTTAACTCCTTGAATGGAGTGCAATCACTTATTCGGAAGAAGGATGATGAAAAAACACTGATGTATGTGCATGAATTGTCCGATATCTTCCGTTATATTCTTCAAAGTGATAAGAGAGGACTGGTTACTTTGAGGGAAGAACTGGAATTTATTCAATCTTTCCGTTATGTGATGGAAGTACGCTTTTGCCAATAAATTGGTTTTCTCGATCCAAAGTGGATGAGGCTATGCAGGATGAACTGACGTTGCCTGTGCTTTCACTGCTTCCTGTTAGTAGAGAATGTGACTGTTCATAATAGGATAGACAGTGAGCATAAAATGGAAATTACTATCAGGCTGAACGAGCAAAAAGAACTGGTGGTGAGAGTAATCCCATTTATCCTAAACTGTCTCCGCCTGATACGAACGGAACAGGGGGTTGAAAATCTGGAAAGCCGTTTTACCTTGTTGATGAACAGGCAAATACGGATAGAATGTGATGAAAATACATTCAGAGTATATCTTCCTTTAAATAAACAGAACTGATATCAAAAATTGCATAAAGATATGAGAGTGTTGATTGTAGAAGACGAGACTGCCGCTTATGAGAATCTGGTGGATATTCTTGGCGAAGTCTCTTATGATATTCAAATAGCCGGTAATACAGAAAGCGTAACTCAAACCATTCATTGGCTGCAATCGAATCCTGCACCGTTTGATATTTATGGATATTCATTTATCGGACGGTTCGGCATTTACCATTTTGATAAAATGGAGTTGGAAACTCCTATTATTTTCACGACGGCTTATGACAGATACGCCATAGAAGCTTTCAAGGTGAATAGCATTGATTATTTGCTAAAACCTGTCAAGGTGGAAGATGTAAAACAGGCGCTGGATAAATACAAAAATTGACGCGCCAGGATGTGATTCACTACTTATCCAAATTGACTCAACTGGTGCCGACTCCTAAATATAAAGACAAGTTATTAATTCCATATAAAAGATAAGCTGTTACCTATTGACCTGAAAAGAAGTTTCATGCTTTTATACAGCGGATAAAAATACCTGTATCTACTTGAAAGACGGGAATGTGTATCCATACTCCAAAACACTGGAACAGATAATGGCTTCTCTGAATCCGGCAGATTTTATCCGGGCGAATAAGCAATTTATCCTGGCAAGGAATAGTGTGACGGATATAACTATCTGGTTTGATAACCGTTTGCTGGTAACATTGGATGTAGAAACTCCCGAACGTATCTATATCAGTAAGAATAAAGCATCCGAGTTCAAGTCCTGGATAGTGAATAACACGTAAGTTAGAATACGTTAATCAAATTATGGTATTTACAACCGTAATTTATCTACGGTTTCTATCAGTAACGATCCCTATATTTTGCAATCAGGGAACTATTATAAAATTAAAAGAGTTATTTCAAGATGAAAAAAGAGAGATTTGTACTTGCATTCTTTACAGGCTGCCTGATTAGTGCGGTAAGCCTACAAGCACAAACCGGTAAGGACAGCACAAAGGTAGCAAAGAAGTTATGCGATCAATGAAGTAGTAGTAACAGGTACGCGAAGTGAAACGGATGTGCGTCATTTACCCATGACCGTATCGGTAGTGGGGCGTCCGCAACTTGAAGCGAGCCAGCAGACTTCCGTACTTCCTGTGTTGAATTCACAAGTGCGGGCTTTTCTCCACTTCACGTGGCGTAATGGGATATGGTGTAGCTACCGGTGCATCAGGGCAAATGTCTTTAAGAGGCATTGGAGGGCCCGCACAGGCCGGTCTTCCCACTACAGGATTATTGGTTTTGATTGACGGACATCCTCAGTATATGGGACTGATGGGACACCCCATTGCCGATGCATATCAGACTATGATGGCAGAACGTGTGGAAGTGCTCCGTGGCCCCGCATCCGTGCTTTATGGTTCTAACGCCATGGGTGGGGTTATTAACATTGTTACCCGTAAGATGCAGGAAGACGGAATACGTACAAACATCAACATTGGTGCGGGTCCTATGGAAGCATACAGACCGAAGCCACTAACCGCATAAGAAAGGGCGCTTCAGTAGTACGGTGACTGCCTCTTATAACCGTACAGACGGACATCGCGCTGACATGGCCTTTGAACAGTACGGCGGGTATGCCAAATTAGGCTATGACTTTACGGATAACTGGAAAGTTTGGGGCGATGTAAATGTCACTCGTTTTAATGCTACTAATCCGGGATCGGTAATGAAACCATATATAGACAATGATCAGCGTATTACACGTGGCATGACTTCTTTTTGCATTGGAGAATTATTACGAAAAGACTTCCGGTGCATTGAGTTTTTCTATAATTGGGGTGATCACTGGATAAATGACGGATATCAGCCAGGAGGAGAACCGCTTCAGTATCGTTTCAACTCTAACGATCAGATGCTTGGGTATCATGGTATCAGAGTGTACAACTTTTCCAAGGCAACAGACTGACTGTAGGAGCTGATTATTTTCACTTTGGCGGTGAGGCATGGAACCAATTCTTTGATGGGCATCGTGAAACTTCGGCGAATAAGTCATTGAATGAAGTAGCAGGTTATGTAGATTTTCGTCAGGATATTGCTGCATGGCTTACGCTGGATGCCGGAGCACGAGTAGATTATCATTCGCAAACGGGTACAGAGTTCATTCCGCAAGTGGGGCTGGCTTTCCATCTTCCGGAGAATGCAGAAATCAAAACAATGGCAGTAAGGGATTCGGCAATCCTACCATTCGTGAAATGTATATGTTTCCCTCCACAGAATCGGTTTGAAACCCGAGAAACTTTGGAATTATGAGCTTTCTTTCTCACAACGTCTTATGGATAATCGTTTGTCCTATGGACTCAATGTGTTCTATATCAATGGTGAAAATCTCATTATACGTCTTCCAAATCAAATGGTAGCGGCATGTTGAACCAGAATTCGGCGAGATTGAAAACTGGGGAGCGGAAGCTAATGTAGGATACCAGTTTAATCCGGTGTGAGCGTGATGGCAATTACAGCTGGCTTCATGGAAAATCCACGGTGTACTTCTCGGAGCACGCAAACTGTATGCGGAGGGTGAACTTCAGAAAAGGACGTTGGAGTGCATCTACCGGTTATCCAGTATGTGAAGGGGCTTTATACTGACCTGGACGCTGCGACCAAAGAGAACTTCGTGTTATGGGATATAGGGAAGCTTTAAGGCAACCAATTATCTGTCATTCTATGTGCGTGGTGAGAACTTGTTGGCACAACGTTATGAGATCAATGCAGGTTATCCTATGCCGAAAAGCAACTTTTATGGGTGGGAGTAAATATCAATTTTAATAAGCATATTATATGAAAACAACAACTATCAGACTTTATATCACCGGATTACAACAATGTGAAGACATATTTTGCTGCAGCTCTTTTCATTTTGGGTAATCTGGTTTTGCCACAACTTTTGCCATCTTATTCCACAGGGTGGCCTTACTTTGTTACCGATTTATTTCTTTACGCTTATTGCTGCTTATAAATACGGCTGGAAAGTCGGATTGCTGACAGCCGTCTTTTCACCGGTTTTTGAACCATTTGCTTTTCGGTATGCCTCCTGCAGGGTATTGCCAGGCCATCCTTTAAAATCCGTTTTACTGGCAGTGGTTGCGGATATGCAGCCAATCGTTTTAAACGTATCTCTATTCCTGTTTTAGCATTAGTAGTACTGGCTTATCAGTTTATCGGGACGCTGGGCGAGTGGGCAATGGTAGGTAACTTTGCGCTTGCTTTCCAGGATTTCCGCATCGGCATACCGGGAATGGGATTACAGATTCTCGGCGGTTATTTGTTTATCAAGTATTTGGTTTATAAATGATATTCCATAAAATAAAAAGTATGTTACGAAAAATCAGACTAACGTTTGCCATATTCTTTTTCGTGCTGGATCACGCTTTGTTCCTTGATTTTGGGAACGTTTGCATGCTTGGTTCGGTTGGATGGCTAAAATTCAGTTTTTGCCTGCTTTGTTGGCACTGAATGTCGGGGTTGTGATAATCCTGATAGCATTGACACTGCTCTTTGGGCGTGTATATTGTTCTGTAATCTGTCCGTTGGGTGTATTTCAGGATGTAGTTTCATGGTTGGGTAAAAAGCGGAAAAAAGAATCGCTATTCGTATTCACCTGCACTTAGTTGGTTGCGTTACGGAGTGCTGGGAGTATTTATTTGGCTCTGATAGGAGGGAGTTGGTTCATTGGTCGCCTTATTGGCACCTTATAGTTCTTACGGACGAATAGCTTCTAATCTGTTTGCTCCGGTTTATCAGTGGGGAAACAACCTGCTTGCTCTTTTTTGGCCGAACGGGCAGATGGCTATATGTTTTATTCTGTAGACGTTTGGATGAAGGCTATTCGAACTTTTGTAATAGCTGTTCTGACATTTGTTATTCTGGCTGTGCTGGCTTGGCGCAACGGGCGTACATATTGCAATACAAATTTGTCCGGTAGGAACAGTATTGGGATTCTTTCACGTTTTCTTTGCTGAAACCGGTAATCGATACGAAAATGTAATGGTTGGGTTTTGTGCGCTTTTTTGTAAGGCGGCATGCATTATTCTAAGAATCATAAAAATAGATTATAGCCGCTGTGTGCTTGTATGGATTGCATCGGTAAATGTAAAAGGAGCTATCCGTTATGAGCGTCCTCATAAGGAAGTGCAGAAACCGTTAGTTGCTGAAAAAGTGACAGGTGTTTCACGGAACAGGTGGACAATGCACGCCGTGCTTTCTTTTCTGCCGCCATATTTGCTACAAGTACATTGCTGAAAGGCACAGGAGAAAAAAGTGGATGGTGGATTGGCTGTCATTGAGGATAAAAAATACCCCCAAAGGACGACACCTATTGTACCGGCAGGTGCGTTGAGTATTCGTAATTTTGCGCAGCATTGTACGGCTTGCCAGCTTTGTGTATCAGTGTGCCTAATCAAGTTTTACGCCCATCCGGTAATCTGATGACGTTGATGCAGCCGGAGATGTCATACGAACGTGGTTATTGTCGTCGGAATGCGCGAAGTGTGCCGAAGTATGTCCGACAGATGCGATTCATCTCACCAGTCTGGCTGATAAATCATCTATCCAGATCGGTCATGCCGTATGGATCAAGGAAGAATTGTGTACCGTTGACTGATGGAGTGGAAATTGCGGTAATTTGTGCCGTCATTGCCCGGTAGCGGCGATAGAGATGGTTCCGTCTGAGGTAGATAATCGATTCTCCAAAGATTCCGGTTGTTAATGTAGAGCGTTGTATTGGTTGTGGTGCCTGTGAGAATCTTTGTCCGGCACGTCCTTTCAGTGCTATCTATGTAGAGGGACATGAGAGACATCGGGTGATATAGAGGTGGTAATGTGATAGGGTGATAAAGTGATAAATGTTAGAGGAAGATAAAGAACATAATAAAATATAAACCGTAGGGATTTTTCTGAAAATTGTGGGCATCAGTGCCGCTACGACAACGGCTGCTGCGACTCTTTATAGTTGCAAACAGAAGGATGGGGTGATTCGGGAGGCAGTGCATCGACTCCGAGTGCCTACTGATAAGATGACTTACCGCACTTCTGTGGCTCAGAAAGATCGTGTTTCACTTCTGGGTTATGGCTGTATGCGCTGGCCGACTGTTCCTTCCACGATGGGAAAGGAGATATGATTGACCAGGATGCCGTAAACGGATTGGTAGATTATGCAATCGCGCATGGCGTGAATTATTTCGATACATCTCCGGTATATGTACAGGGATGGTCGGAAAAATCTACTGGTATTGCATTAAACGTCATCCGCGTGAGAAACTGTTTATTGCTACCAAAGTTATCCAACTTTAGTAATTATAGCCGTGAAAACTCTATAGCCATGTATCGTAAATCTTTTCGAAGATTTACAGACAGATTATATCGATTACTATTTGTTGCACTCTATCGGTAATGGTGGAATAGAAGCATTCAAAGCGCGATATATAGACAATGGTATGATGGAGTTTCTGTTGAAAGAACGTGAGGCAGGGCGTATCCGCAATCTGGGATTTTCTTTCCACGGCACAGTGGATACTATGATTATGCACTTTCTCTGCATGATGAGGTGAAATGGGACTTTGTACAGATACAGCTCAATTATGTGGACTGGAAACATTCTTCGGGACGTAACAATGTAAATGCGGACTACCTATATGATGAATTGGTAAAACGTAATATTCCAGCAATCATTATGGAGCCATTGCTGGGGGAAGATTGTATCCAAATGTAACGACTATGACACACGTCTTAAGCAGCGCCGTCCGGAAGATAGTGTGGCTTCGTGGGCTTTCCGTTTTGCAGGCTCACGGAACTGGTGTTAACGGTATTGAGTGGCATGACGTATATGGAGCATTTGCAAGATAATATCCGTACCTACTCTCCACTGATTCCTTTGACAGATGATGATAAGGAGTTTTTGGAAGAAACGGCACAATTGATGTTGAAGTACCCTACTGTACCGTGCAATGACTGTAAATACTGTATGCCTTGTCCGTATGGCATTGATATTCCTGCTGTGTGCTTATACATTATAATAAATGTGTGAATGAGGAATGTACCGAAGAGCCAACAAGACGAGAATTTATAGAAAGGCACGCAGGCTTTTCTTGTTGGTTATGACCGTAGTGTGCCACGCCTGCGACAGGCAAATCATTGTATTGGTTGCGATCAATGTTCGCCTCACTGCCCGCAGAGTATTAATATTCCCCAGGGGTTGCGTCGTATCGACGGGTTCATTAGGAGCAACTGAAACAAGGAACATTGTAAAGAGTCACAAAGCTACGAGTTACAAGCTACGAGTTACAAGCTATGAGTGACTGCGCTATGTTTGTGGGCGAAAAATCACTTGTCCGGCTATCACACTCGAAAGGTACTTAGTAGCTCGTAGCTAATAAACTAATTTAGAATGAGTAAAAATAAAAAACAGATGTGGCTTTGGATTGTGTTGGCAGGTTAGGCATAATATGCGCTTCCCGTATTTATTTTTATTAATCAGCCGAGTTTCGGCAGTTTGCCTCAGGGGAGCGCGTTTAGGCGAATCAAACGCTCACCTCATTACCGTGACAGCCAGTTCAATAATCTGCATCCGACGCAGATGATGACTTCGGACGAAAGGGACGCTTTGGTGCTATTATTCCGCAAAACAGAGAACCTGCGTCCGGAGAATGAAGTTCCGGTTATCAAAACGGATTTGCATAAGTTGGGGCGTGATGAAAATGTGTAACGATCTGGTTTGGACATTCTTCCTATTTTATCCAGATAGATGGAAAGAGATTTCTCGTTGATCCCGTCTTTTGCACGGCATCGCCTGTATCTTTTGTCAACAAACCATTTAAGGGAACTGATGTCTATAAACCGGAAGATATGCCGGATATCGATTATCTGGTGATTTCGCATGATCATTGGGATCACTTGGATTACCGGACAGTGAAAAGTCTGAAAGACCGGGTAGGAAAAGTGATTTGCGGACTCGGCGTTGGCGAACATTTCGAATATTGGGGATATGATAAAGACCGGCTTGTAGAATTGGACTGGTATGAAGACGCTGTTTTGGAAAATGGTTTTGCTGTCCATTGTCTTCCGACACGCCATTTCTCCGGTCGTGGTTTAAAGGCCAATCAGACATTGTGGGCATCCTTTCTGATAGAAACTCCATCACAGAAAATATATATGGCCGGTGACGGTGGTTATGACTCTCATTTTGAGGAAATAGGGAAGCACTTTCGGGATATAGACCTTGCGATTCTGGAAAACGGCCAGTATAATGAAGGTTGGAACCTTATCCATCTAATGCCTTCTAATATGGCAAAGGCAGCTAAAGATCTGAAAGCAAAAAAAATAATGACTGTACATCATTCAAAGTACGCATTGGCAAAGCATCCTTGAATGAGCCTTTGACGAATGAGAAAAAGATGCAGGAACAAGACTCGCTGAATATGATGATTCCTGAGATAGGGGAGGTAATGCCGTTATAGAATTTTCATCTCTGTAATAATAGTGAGTGGCTGATATGATTGCTATGTAAAGGCAGTCATATCAGCTTTTTGTTTTTTCCTATCCCAAAATAGTAGACTTTTTGAGTATTGGTGTAACTTTGTCAGCAGATATTAAAAACATTCTAAATACGAATCTTATGAAACAAGAAGTCTTATTCCTGCTTTTAAATGAATATGCCGACTGGGAAGGCGCTTTCCTTGCTTATAATATTCAATATAGCTATCTAAAGCCTTTATAAAGGTTTCGGTCGATTCAAATTGCTCGGCATATAGAAGTTCAGACTTCATAATACCGAAAAAAGTTCTCCACCATAGCGTTGTCAAGGCAGTTGCCTTTGCGAGACATACTTTGTACTATATGGTGTTCTTCCAAACGCTTACGGTAGCCGTAATGTTGGTATTGCCATCCTTGATCAGAATGGAGTATAAGGCCGTCAAGATTGTCGAACTTTGCAAACGCTTTATCCAACATATCGTATATCTGTTCCAGATTTGGGTTCCGGGAGATATTGTATGATATTATCTCGCCGTTGAACATATCCAATATCGGCGAGAGATAAAGTTTGACGGAACCGATATTTATCTGTGTTACATCTGTCGCCCATTTGCGGTTTGGAGCTTCTGCCGTAAAATCCCTGTCTATTATGTTTGGGGCAATCTTGCCAACCTCACCTTTGTATGACCGGTAGCGCACCTGGCGTATTTTGCTTTTAAGCCCCAAGTCACCCATAAGCCTTTGGAATAATCTTGTGGTTTAACATGAAACCACGATTATGCATCTCCGCTGTCACACGGCGATAGCCATAGCGTCCCTTATGCTCATGAAAAATCAGTTTAATCGATTCCTTTTCATTGGCATATCTGTCAGCGGCTTTAAGGCGATTCAGATGGTAATAGAACACAGAACGAGCCATCTTTCTTAACTCCAATAGCAAGTCAAGAGGATAATCCGACCTTAGTTCGTCGATGGTCCGTGCCCATTCAGAAGTGCTTGGGCTTTCTTTGCCTCGACTAAGGCCTTCGCTTTTTTTAGCAGCGCGTTCTCGGCCTTCAGGCGGAGATTTTCAGCCTGAAGCCTCTCAAGTTCCGTTTGCGGTTCTTTCTTCTTTGGGCGTCCCATAGGATATTTCGGTGGTCTTCCTCGGCGTTTGGACGGCTCAAGAGCCCCATAACCATACTTGCGTACTACGCTGACCCAGCGTTGTAGTGCCGTCTTGCCAATTCTGTATTCTACTCTTACATGGGCCAAAGGTACGCCTTTTTCTAATATTAAACGTACTACTTCTTCCTTTAATTTAACCGTAGGACGGCAATGGGATTGTTGTTCCAGTCCGGAACGGCCATAGTGGTCCCACATTCTCACCCATGCCAATATCTCAGTCTCACTGATATGATACTCTTTCGACAAGTGCGATATTGCTACTCGGCTAACGATGATGAAAAACACCCCCTAAAGTTTTATGTCACTAACTTTTTTGGGGTGCAGTTCAATTCTTGACACAACCTCAGCGTCTGACTGGTAGTCATTGTGATATTGCTTCCCTTCTGGATAAGGGGTAATCGATCACATGTATTTTCCGTTGCCGTATTGTCCGTAATCGGCGAGAAATACCAATCCGGTTGTATCTACTACTGCCATCTGATGCGAATAAAATCCGTTGTTTACATCGAAACCATCCAGACTTCCACGTGAGTAGTAATTTATATTCTGATATTTTTCCGCACTCACATCACTTTGCAAGGTTACTTGCAGACCATCTTCATGCGCACTATTATGTAATCGTCTACAATAGCCATTGCATGTGTATGAAACAACTGTGTGTTTCCATGCCCCCAGTTACGGTTCCCGATTCGGGGTGATAAATTTCAGTGTATGTACATCAAACACATCAATGCACGCGCTTATATTGGCGCGATAAAGCCTCTCATTAGCTACGGAAATGGCCTCTACGTAATTACCGAATGTTTGCATTACATCATTGTAGGTCCATGTATTTAATGAACCTAATTTCTGATGAGCGGACAAACTGTATAATTCCACGCTGAAATGTCCGTTTTGAGTATTGGCAATGAAAAGGGTGTCACCGTATATATATGTACAACCGGGCATGAATTCATCGGAAGCATACCAAGCTTTTCTGCATTAATCACTTCTCCGGCTTTGTATGAGTAGTAATAATGTATGGATGAAGGTTGGTCCGGTTCCACTTCCCGGATAACGTCTTCTATCTTTGTCTTTTCACATGAAAGCAGGCATAAACCTGCGAATAGTATATATATTATCTTCATTTCTTTCTTCTTACTTCAATTCATTTAATGGGATGCTTGTCACTGTACCTGTTCCGCGGTTTATCACAAAGAGAGTCTGGCGGCCAGGGCTATTTTCTCCGTTGCTAAAAGACTTTCCGTTTATGGTAGAATAGTCTTTTTAAAGATGCTTCCATCCTGGGGATTGATTTCTACAAGACATTCTGTCTTTTTTGATTTAAAGTCTACAAACATACGACCGTCCCAGGAAACCACATCATAGGCTTGCGTTGGTAACTTCAGGGTGCGGACCGGGTTTAATACTTTCTGTTCACGCATGGTAGTAAGATCATAGGCATAGATTTCCTTTTTACCAAATGTGGGTAGTATAAAGTATATTGTCTTTATCTATTGTCATTCCGTATGTTCCCATCACTTCGCCTACATTGTTGAAACGGCAGTAGTTCGGTATGCGCATACAATTATCCGCTGTGACATCTTTTTTTCCATAAAGACGCAAACACGCCTTTTTATCACGGATGAATACACAACCGTTTTTTACTAAAGTTTCGAAAGCATGTACGGTTTGATAGCTACCTTCACCCTATTCGTTTCCGATACATGTTATAAATTTCAGTGTCGTGGCATCAAAAAAACATCTGTCCGGCTACTCGTATTGGTTACATATATTTTGCCATGGGCGGCTGTAATTCCATTGGGTTCACCGGAAAGTTTCGGATGTGCCGTTGCGTGTCCAGTTTCTGATACGTCCACAATGGATTACTTGCCCGTTCTTCTCTTGGAAAAACTTCTATACTATAGTTTCCGGTAGCATTATTAACTATGTAAATGCGATCCTGATAGGCTGTAACATCTTTTAGGTTTGAAAGTCGTTTCCGTAGCTTCGGGCACGTCCGACCATTTTAATGACACCGATAATGGGGTACCGTCTGCAATGTTTTCGTTGTCTTCTACTGGATGAAAACCGAGGCCGCCGTCTATTGCATCCAGTTCGGATCTTCTATGACGAATGTGGAACCTACATATTTAGAACTACCGTATAGGGTAGTCGCATTTTTACGGGTATGCATAAAACGCCGTGAGTAAACAGGGAGACGTTTCTCCTGACCTAACTTCAGATAGACAGCACGTCCCAGGGTGATCCATCCGGGACCTGTCTGCTCATATAGGTCATGTTACCGTCGTGCCCGTATCCGAGGCAATGCCTATTTCGTGGAAGATGGTATGTATGTTGTATTCATCATCGGGATAATGCTGTAGAAAGCACCATTCTGCCAGACCTAAAGTGTAGCCTCCACCCAAACCGTTTTACACCACTGACGTGTCCGAGAAGGTATGCGCCGTGGTTTAGTACTTTCTGTTTCAATTGATCGACATTGATGACTGTCTTATTATTATCGCTATGTAGCTTTCCTCTGTATTTCTCCAGTTCGTCTGCGAATTCCTGTGAAGAGAATGCGTATGCTAGGTTTAACATCAGAGCCACGCCTTCCCGACAATGGGCAGGGCGTATCGGATAAGCCCAGCTTCCTTGGCGGCTATAGGCAGAGAAAGAAACTTTATACTGAGGTATTACATCGGTCATTTTCTTATAAAGCGGATCTTCACAGTCGATGCGCAAAGTCAAATCTGCCGCACTGATATGGGGATTAGCTTTGATCACGATTGTTTTTCCGGAAGCAGTGGTGTATTCCTTGTCTCGGAAATTATGGGAAGCGCTTTATGAAATTCAATGAAGCCGGTACCGTAAGTTGTTGGCCTTTATTAGTGTAATATGCCGGGCTTTGATGCAGACGATAGGGTATATCGGGCTGTATTCCTTTTTATGTTAAAACGAAAGATCCTATTAAACTTTTTGCTTTTCCTGTTGTCTTATAAACATCAAGATTCAATAGGTATAAATAAAATATAGTATGGTATTAGTTTTATGAAACGGGCGGAACATTTTCGCCCGTTTTTATTTCTTTTGCTTTTCCCTTGCATTTTTTGCCTCCCTTTTTGTTCCTTTTGTTCCCGTTAATTGTAAACAAATGGTAGAATGAGAAACGTATTTTACTTCTGGATATGTATAGCGATGTGGCTGTTGTCAGCTTGTTCTTCTCAGAAAAAAAAAAGAGGATAGGGAGATATACAGGTACTGATGAAAGACAGTGTGGATGCCAATGGTTTGCAACGTATGCAGGTATCTGATAGTAAGACCAGTTTTACGTATAAAGGTAAGGAATATCAATCGAGCGTGGTTCGCAGGCCGGATGACAGTTTACCTGTTGTGATTAATGAACAAGGAGATAAATTTGTTGATAACAGCATTACTCTGCGTATAACTTCCGGGCGGCAAGTCTATTGTTGACAAGGTGTTTACAAAAAGAGAGTTTTGCTTCGTTAGTGGATGCAAAGTTCATGAAACATTCTATCCTTTGAGGGACTGGTGTATGATAAGACCACACCTCAGGGGATCGTTTATGCGGCAAGTGTGTGCTATCCGCAGTCCGACCTTTACATTCCACTATCGATTACTGTATCTGCCGATGGCAAAATATCCTTGGCGAAAGAAGAATTGCTGGAAGATTTGCACGAAACAGACAGCATTTGATCAAAGATTCCAGATTGTTTCCTAATTTATGAGTTTCCTTTGCCGGTATGAAAATCCTGATTGTAGAAGATGAACCGGATTTGCGGGAAACGATCCGCATTTCCCTTTGTAAAAGAGCATTTCGTTGTGGAAACTGCTGCCGATTATTTTTCGGCCCTGGACAAGATAAACGACTATGATTACGACTGTATCCTATTGGACATTATGCTGCCTGGAGGAAGCGGTCTGGATTTGCTGCGCGAACTCAAACGCCTGCATCGTAGTGACAGTGTGTTGATTATTTCTGCCAAGGATTCTTTTGGATGATAAGGTGGAAGGGCTGGAATTGGGCGCTGATGACTATCTTACGAAGCCTTTCCATTTGGCCGAGCTCAATGCGCGGGTGAAGTCTGTTATTCGCCGCCGACAAGCAAAGGGTGATGTTTCCATTACAATGGGAAATCTGTTGCTGTATCCTGACAAGCGCCAGGTAGAGGTAGGAGGAGTGCCTTTTACAACTTAACCGGAAAGAATTTGATCTGCTTTATTATTTTATAGTCAATCCTGATCGCGTTATTAATAAAATGAGTCTTGCGGAGTCTGTGTGGGGAGATAATATCGACCAGGTAGATTCATTGGATTTCATTTACTCACAAGTGAAAAATCTTCGTCGTAAACTGAAACAAGCTGAGGCTACCGTAGAACTGAAGGGCAGTATATGGTTTTGGCTATAAACTCTCTGAAGTATGAAACTGCTTCATTATACCTATCGGAAACTCTCATTGCTGCTATTGCTGTTGATGGCGGTATGGGGGGTATTGTTTTATTATGCCATTATTGACGAAGTGATGGATGAAACGGACGATACGCTTGAAAATTACAGTGAGATATTAATCAATAATGCCTTGATGGACCCGTCTATTCTTGATACGGAGGGGACATTGATGTCTTTCTACAAATTCCGCCTATATCCGAAGAAGAAGCTGAGGACTATGATGAAGAGTTTTATGACTCTACTGTCTATATAGAAAGCGAAGATGAAGATGAGCCGGTGAGGGTACTAAAGACGGCTTTCCGTATGCCGGATGGGCAGTTTTATGAATTGGAACTGATGATTTCCATCTTGGAGCGTGATGATATGGTGGAGGCTATCCTGTGGTATTTGGGAGCATTGTTTCTGCTTGTTTTTGATTTGCACATCCATTGGGACACGACTGATACTGCAAAGTGTATTTCGCCCGTTGCATCGCCTGCTGAACTGGCTGCAACAAATTCAGCCGGGCAAGGAGCTTCCGGTGTTGGACAACCCGACGAAGATACGGGAATTTCAGCAGTTGGGTGATGCGGCTGTGGATATGGGAAACCGTAGTTATAAGGCGTATGAGGAACAGAAGCAGTTTATAGAAAATGCTTCGCATGAGTTGCAGACACCGCTTGCCATTGTTCGTGGCAAGATTGAGTTGCTTGCGGAGAATGAGTCGATGACGGAAGAACAGTTGAAAGAGCTGGATGAAATATATACTACATTGGGCAGAGCTGTCAGACTGAATAAATCTTTGTTGTTGCTTTCCCGTATTGAAAACGGACAATATACCGAAACAGAAGATGTTTCGGTAGATGAAAGTCTTGGATGAACTATTGCCTGATTTGATGGATATATATATGAAGGCAAGAAAATACACGTGGTACGTACGAAAGAGACGGAACCTTTTTCGTGATTCGCTGCAACCTTTCCCTGGCACAGATTTTGGTTTCAATTTGGTGAAAAAATTCTTGGTGCATAATCGTGAAGGCGGTGAACTGCATGCATATAGCGACTTCGCCTTCTTCTCTTTACTATCATGAAATGGTGGTGAACATCCGTTGGATGGAGAAAAGCTTGTTCGGCGTTTTATCGCAGTATTGACGGGAAGAAGGATTCTACCGGTTTGGGGCTTCTTGCCATCGCCCGTTCCATTGCTTTGTCCGCCTCTCTCAGTCTGACTTATAAATGGCAGGAAGGAATGCATCTGTTCTTGCTTGTTAAAGAATCTCAAAAAGAAAAGCTAAAGGCGAATATTCCCAAATCTTTCCCGATTCAGTATCGTTATTTGCAGTGTGAATAAAAACAGGAAATAAATTAGTAACACTTAAAACAATAACGATTATGAAGAAGGTTTTATCTATTCTCGTATTGGCTATCGTAGCCGTTCAGTTCGCTTTTGCCGGTGATGTGATTACCAAAGACGTAAAGGAACTTCCATTGACTGCGCGTAACTTTATCAATCAGTATTTCAGTAAACCGCAGATTTCATACATCAAGATAGACAGTGAGTTCCTGTCCAAGAAGTATGAAGTGACACTGACTGACCGCACGGAGATTGACTTCGACAAGAAAGGTAATTGGACGGAAGTAGACTGTAAAAAGAATGCTGTGCCTGCCGCCCTTATCCCAGCCTCTGTAAAAGATTACGTAAAGGCTAATTTTCCTAAATGAAATTATCACTAAGATAGAGCGTAAAAAGTACGGGGATTGAGGTGGAACTTGCCAATGATTTCTCTTTGAAATTCAATAAGAAAGGACAGTTTGTCAGTTTGGATGACTAATGGAGGGAGAAAATGATGAAAACAAGATTCTTGATGTTAGCGATGATGATGTGCATGACTGCATTGACATTCAGTGCATGCAGCGATGATGATGACGATGATAAGAGTATCGATGTGCCGGAGGCTGTAACACAGGCTTTGAAACAGAAATATCCAAATGCTACGGACGTAGACTGGAAGCAGAAAAGCTCTCGTATTTTGTAGCCGATTGCTGGCTGGACGGAAAAGATTCCGATATATGGTTTGATGCCAATGGAAACTGGTGGATGACAGAATCGGAAATATACTGGAATGATGTTCCCGGAGCTGTCCAGACTGCATTTAATAATAGCGAATATGCAAACTGGGTACAAGATGATTATTATTTTTTGCTGTATCCGTTGCAACCCATGCAATATGTGATTGAAGTGAAGCAGGGGAATCAGAAGTATCAGTTATTCTATTCGGAAGATGGAGGGCTGATGAATACTGTGAATGTAACGGGAAAGGATGATACGATTTATCCACCGGAAGAGTGAGAGCTACAAGCTTCACGAGAGTCCTGCGGCTTGATAGCGTTTAGCAGTTCAAAGACTGACATAGCGCAGCAACTTGTAACTCGTAGCTTGTAACTCAATTACATTGGTCGGTAATCTTTTGCCAATCCCCTTCGCTGGTTTCTTTATAGAGTGAAGGCAGGTCGTTTCCGGTTTCTTTCATTACTTCTACAACCTTATCGAAAGATACACGGTGCATTCCATCGGTGAATGAGGAATAAAGGTTGGCATCCAGTGCACGGGCGGCGGCATAGGCATTTCGTTCAATACAAGGGATCTGCACCAATCCGCACACCGGATCACAGGTCATTCCCAGATGGTGCTCCAGTCCCATTTCAGCAGCATATTCTATTTGAGCCGGACTGCCACCGAATAATTGATTGGCAGCGGCTGAGGCCATAGCACAAGCTACCCCCACTTCTCCCTGACATCCAACTTCCGCTCCCGATATGGATGCGTTTGTCTTTACAATGTTTCCTACAAGACCGGCAGTGGCAAGTGCGCGGAGGATGCGGATATCGCTGAAATCGCGGCTCTTTGCCAAATGATATAACACTGCCGGCATTACACCGCAGGAACCGCAGGTAGGTGCAGTAACTATGGTTCCGCCTGAAGCGTTCTCTTCACTTACGGCAAGGGCATAGGCAAAATACCAGTCCACGGGATTGCAGGGATTGTTTGTATCCGCTGGCGCGTATATAATAAGTAGAGGCTTTGCGACGCAGGTTCAATGGACCGGGCAATACGCCTTCCTGTTCCAGTCCGCGGCGAACGGCTGCCTGCATGGTTTTCCAAACTTCTTGCAAGTAATCCCAGATATCTTCTTCCTCACATTCTTTAACGTATTCCCAATAACTTTTTCCGGTTTTTCGCACCATTGCAGAATCTCAGTCATGTGGTTCATAGAGTAGATATCAGGAGTGTTGACGGAAGATGCACCATCGTTTTCTTCGGCTAAAGCACCACCGCCCACGCTAAATACTGTCCATGAATCTGTTTCATTGCCTGCTGCATCTACAGAACGAACTTCATCCCCGTTGGGATGAAAAGGCAGGAATATTTTCGGTTCCCAGATGATTTCTACCGGAGCGGCAGGTTGCAGAGTATCGGTTATGGCTATATTAGTCATATGCCCTTTACCGGTGGCGGCAAGGCTACCGTATAAAGTAACTTTTAAATGAGGAGGCTTCCGGATGTTTTTCCAGAAATAGCTCGGCAGCTTTGCGAGGGCCCATTGTATGGCTGCTTGATGGCCCTGTACCGATACGGTAGAGTTCTTTTTGATTGATTTCATACTATTTTATTTATAGGTCAACAACTGTAATTCCTGCACCGCCGAATTGCACATGCTCATCGGCAAAGTGTCTGATACCGGGAACTGTTTGCAGGTACTGGCGAATAAGTGTACGTAAAATGCCCGTGCCTGTTCCGTGAAGAATACGTACGCGGGACATCCCAACAAGAATGGCATCGTCAATAAAGTAGGTCACTGCCTGCAAGCTTCATCACCCCGCATACCGCGTACGTCGATGTCTTGTTTGAAGTTCAGTTTCTTTTCGTACATACTGTCCTGCGTCTGGTTGCTGACGAATGTGCTCTTGGTAGAACTGTCTACCTTTTGCGGAACAATGTTTGTACGCTCCAGACGTTCCACTTTAATGGTAGTCTTTATACTACCGAATGCTACAACGGCATTTTTTTCCATTTACTTCCAGGACTTCGCCTACTGAATTCTGTCCTTTTTATCTTCACCATCGCTCCCCGGTACAATGCTTGCCAGGCGCTCTGCTTCCTGCTTGGCTTTTTTGCGCAGCCTGCTCCTGTGCTGATAATCCGTTATCAGTATCTCTTGTTTTCTTTTCTTTCTTACGATTCTGCTTTTCCTGCAATTTCTGCATTTTACGGGCTATTTTTCTCCTCCTGTTCTTTAGAGGCAAGAGCTTCCATCGATTGACGGAATTCCGTCAACTCTTGGCGTGCCTGGCAGTCTTTTCTCTTTTTTCAGCCTGTGCTTCCTTGATGATACGGATGGTATTCTCAATTCGGGCATTGGCCTCTTGTACCAGTTGTTCTGCTTCTTCCTTGGCTTTTTAATAATCTCCTTCCGTGATTTCTGCAACTCTTCTATCTCCGTTTGATAACGGGCAATGGTTTCCTCCATATGCTTTTCGCGTTGCCGGATAGTCTGACGTTTGCCTTCCCAATAACGTTTGTCGCGTACAATGTCTTGTAGATACTTGTCGGCATTGATATATTCACTCCCTACAATTTCCGATGCGTCGGCTATAACTTCTTCCGGTAAACCTATTTTCCTAGCTATTTCTACTGCAAATGAACTTCCGGGGTTACCGATCTGAAGTTGGAATAAGGCCTGCATCAAATGGCGGTCGTATAACATGGCTCCGTTTACCACCCCTCATGGTCTTCGGCAAAATGCTTCAGATTCTGGTAGTGTGTAGTAATAACGCCGAACGTCTGCTTTTGGTTGAAACGTTTCAACACTGCTTCGGCTATCGCTCCGCCAATCTGGGGTTCCGTACCGCCGCCAAACTCGTCGATAAGGATAAGACTGCGTTCGTTACAGCTTTTCATCATTGTTTTCATGTTCGTAAGATGCGAAGAGTAGGTACTTAAATCATCTTCAATGGATTGCTCGTCACCTATATCAATGAATATGCTGCTGAAAATACCCCGCATGGCTGCGTTCATGCATGGGAATGAGCATACCACATTGCAGCATATACTGTAATAACCCTACTGTTTTGAGACAAACGGACTTACCACGGCGTTTGACCGGATATAATCAATATGCGCTGTTTCTCGGTTAGTTCTATATCGAGGGGAACTACCTTTTTCCCATGCTTGGAGAGGAGAGTTGCAGTAACGGATGGACTGCCATAGTCCAATCCAGTAAGCGCGTATTCTCAAGTGCGGGTTTTATACCGATATTTGCAGGGCAAACAAGCTCTTGGCACGGATAAAGTCTATCTCGGCAAGGAATTCGTAAGACTGCAATACCTCGGGAATAGAAGGACGCAGCAGATTGGAGAATTCCACCAGAATACGGATAATCTCTCTACGCTCATCTCCTCCAGTTCACGAATACGATTGTTGGCTTCCACTACCTCGGCAGGTTCTATGAACACGGTTTTTCCACTTGCCGATTCATCATGCACGATACCTTTTATCTTCCGTTTCAGCCCCGTGAGCAACCGAATTACCAAACGTCCGTCACGCATAGTAGAGTAACATCTTTGTCTACCACACCTTCGGATTGGGCGTTGCGCAGGATACCATTCAATGAACGGGAAATACTGTTCATGGTGTTTGTCAATTCCCGGCGGATACGTGCCAGTTCGGATGAAGCATTGTCTTTATCTTTCCGTACGGTGAAAGTATATTATTTATCTTCTGGATCAATTGCGGGAATGCCAGGATATCTTTGGCGAGATTCCGAAGGCAAGGGTAGGGGGAATCTTCCTCCTCCATATCTTCTTTTTCCAGAAAGCGTACGATGTCCCGTATCGTTTCCAGCGAACGGCGTAAGTCGAAAAGTTCCTGTTCGTCCAGATACATTCCTTCAACGCGTATCCGTTTGAGGGATGGACGGACGTCGAAAAATACTGTGCGGGGAAGTTGTCTTCTTCCTGTATAATGCGTACAAAATTCAGTCACGAGGTTCAGGCGCTCCTCCACTTCCTCAAAAGTGATCAGAGAATGCCATATCGGTAACTCGTTCGGCGCCTAGCGTACTAAGGCATTTTTCACTTAATAACTGGCGTATTTGGTCGAAACCTATTTTATATTCAAAGTTCTGCGGGTATATCATGTTGCAAAAGTACGATTTATTCGTGAAAAAAATAGCAGGAAGTTTGTAGATTTAAAATGATTTGTACCCCTTTGCACCGCTTTAAGAGAAAAGCACTTCTTGAAAGAGGAGTTTGGAGAGGTGGCAGAGTGGTCGATTGCGGCGGTCTTGAAAACCGTTGTACTGCGAGGTACCCGGGGTTCGAACCCTGTCTCTCCGCTAAAAGCAGCTAAATAATGGCTGCTTTTTTATTGAAAATACTACCGGAATATATAAGGAGAGATGCTCGAGGGTTGAAGAGGCACGCCTGAAAGCGTGTATACCCCCTAAAAGGGTATCCGGGGTTCGAATCCCCGTCTCTCCGCAGGTTGATAAAAACCGTTTTATTATTTCTTTCTACTACTTTCCCTGATTTGCAGATTTGTCGGAATGATTATTTGTCTGACTGTTCTATCCCCTTTGATTTGGTCTATTAATAAACGACAAGCCGTTTCTCCCATTTTATAGGTCTGATGTGATACTGCCGATAGTTTCGGTTCTACATAGTTGGCATGTTGTTCGTCTGTATAACCGATGATAGCTATATCTTCCGAATGCGAAGGCCGTGACTTTTTAATAACTTCTATGGCGGCAAAGGCTAATGTGTCATTCATGGCAAGAATGGCATCGGGGAGGTTGAGGAAGGGATAACAAAGCTTCCGTTGCTATTTTGCCCTCTTCATAATCTATTTTCCGACAGATTACCAGTTCTTTTTCAATGGGAATATGATTGTCACGGAGAGCTTCTAGGTAACCGTGTTTTCTTCTTTGTCACAATATCCAAATGGTTAGTCTTCCCTATGAAAGCCACTCGTTTTACCACCGGTATCCAATAAATGTTGGGTAGCCATTTGTGCCGATTGCACTCCATCTGCTACTACCGAAGAAAAACTGGTCGGTCAGGCAAACACGGTCGAACAGGATAAGTGGCATATTAATATCCTTCAGGGCAGCAAGATGAGTATAATCTGTAGTTTCTTGGGACAGACAGGCAATGATACCCCTCTACCCGCATATTGACTAAATTCTCAATATTCCTTTTTTCATATTCGTAGGATTCGTGTGAAGTGGTGATGATGATAAAGTATCCGTTGTCCACTGCCATATTCTCTATCCCGTTCAGGATGGATGCGAAGAAATGGGTAACGATATCCGGTACAACAACCCAATGATACGCGGGGTATTTTTCGCAGGCTCATGGCAAAAGGATTGGGACGGTAATTCATCTCTTTGGCCAGCTTCTTGGCTTTGGCGCAAAGTTCACTGCTGATTTCCGGGCTGTCTTTCAGTGCCCTGG